>JACLAB010010865.1_pt1 | contig 98091 bp, 86 predicted proteins | sample 8027921 | NCBI WGS metagenome assembly JACLAB01 (sample SAMN15725117, study PRJNA655200) | protist metagenome | isolation source: fluorescence activated cell sorting (FACS) single amplified genomes of... | place: USA: West Boothbay Harbor, Gulf of Maine | collected 2000-07-19 | reverse complement strand
AGGTTCGCCCAGGAAGGTTAGCAATATCTGCAATGATCATAATTTGTAATGGAAACGTTTTCAATGCGTCGTCACGCTCATCCTGTAAATGGCAAATCCAGAATTAACCCCCGACCTGCACGCTTCACCGGAAGAGGAAGCCAAGCAGCTCCTCGAGAAGCATGGCGAGAATGGACTCAAAAGTATCACTCCCATGCTCATGCAGCAGTTTCTCGTTCTGCAGACGCGGGCGCAGATCATGCTCACCATCACCACCCTCACGCTGACGATTACTGGATTCTCCGGTCAGAAGATCGCCGCCTCCGGAGATTTCTCACGCTACGCCATGGTCTTGGGTATCCTCGCCACTCTGTCTTCTACCCTTCTCATTCTTGGGGGCAGCCTCCGAATCCGCTGGGTCACCCAATTTCGGGGCGACAACGATCTCGATCTCATCACGCGCGTAATCCGCTATCGAAATGGAAAGACGAATCTGTTCTTCGCCGAAATCTGCCTCTTGTTGCTAGGACTCGCTAGTTACGTCTCGAGTGTGACCGCCTATTTCTTGAGCGGATCATAATCAGCCCCGCCCTCGCGAGGAACCCTAGGAGCGAGGCCAAATCAAGAAGGATCAACTCGCGAGCCCGCTGCGAATCAACAACGCCTGCGGATCCGGCTCGCGTCCCATGAAATCGCGATAGAGCTCCATCGGATCGGCAGAGTTTCCACGGCTCAATAACTTGCTCACATATTCGGCTCCGGTCTCAGCGTTGAAGATACCTTCTTTTTTGAAACGCGTAAACGCATCAGCATCCAACACCTCTGCCCACTTGTAGGAATAGTAGCCCGCCGCATAACCCACCGGATCGGAGAAGATATGATTAAACCGGCGCATGATGGTCGGCGCAGGAGGATTCGTAGCGGTGAGACAAGCGGCAATATCGGCCCGCATCGTCGTTTCAATATCATCAGCTGCGATATACTTCTGCGTCTCGGTATGCAGCAGCAAATCCATCTTCGCAAACGCGACCTGGCGCATCGTCGCACTGGCTGACTGGAAGTTTTTGGCCGCGACCAATTTATCAAATAGCTCTGCCGGAATCGGATCACCCGTCTCATGATGGCGTGCAAACAAATCGAGACTTTCCCGTTCCCAGCACCAGTTTTCCATGATCTGCGAAGGCAGTTCCACAAAGTCCCACGCGACATTCACGCCATTGAGTGACTTGATCTCCACCTCGCCCAGCAGGTGATGCAGCAGATGACCAAACTCGTGGAAGACGGTCTCGACTTCACGATGAGTAAGTAGAGCGGACTTACCTTCGGCCGGTGGCGTCATGTTGCCACACATCAAACCGAGATGAGGAGCACGAGTGCCGTCCGCTTGAGGACCACCCGTAATCAGATAGTTCATCCACGCTCCACCGCGCTTCGATTCACGTGGATACCAATCGCAATAAAATGAACCCAAGTGCACTCCAGCAGTATTCTTCAAATCGTAAAACTTGACTGAATGGTGCCACGTTTCGCCACTCGCCCGTGGAGTGACGACCAATCCAAAAATGTGATTCACCAAATCGAAGAGACCATCAATCACGCGGTCCATCGGGAAGTAAGGGCGCAGCTCTTCTTCATCAAAGGCATACTTACTCTGCCGCAATTTCTCAGACCAAAAAGCGATTTGCCACGGAGCCAACGGAGCAACGGGTTCGCCAGTTTTCGCCGCTTTAAATTCTTGCAACTCACGCGTGTCAGCAGCGAAAGCCGAAGCAGCGCGAGCTTCCATCTCAGCGAGGAACGCCAAAGCCTTGGTTCCAGATTTCGCCATGCGGCGTTCGAGTTGGATTTCAGCGAAATTCGGTTTACCCAGCAGCTCGGCCTTCTCCGCGCGCAGCACTAAGATCTTGCGTATCAAATCAGTGTTATCATGCGGATCCTTACCACCGATTGTAGATGCAGCTTCCCACATTTCTTGCCGCAAAGCGTCATCTTCAAGATAGACTGTTAATGGTCCCATCGAAGGTTGCTGCAGGGTGAAACGCCACGCGGGTTTTGCATCAGTCGCTTTCTCTTTTTCAATCGCACTGCTCAAGGCTGCGGCTTTGCCATGCGCGGGTAATCCCGCAAGCCGCGATTCATCTGTCACGATCAGCTCCCACGCATTAGTCGCATCGAGAACGTTCTCTGAATATTTCTGAGTGAGTTGCGCGAGCTCTCCTTGTAGGGCTTCGAGCCGATTGCGTTTCTGATCCGGCAGATCGGCTCCGGCTTGGCGAAAATCAGCGAGCGTCTCTTCCAGGAAGCGACGATGAACTCCCGTGAGTTCGTTGGCGGCCGCAGTATTAGCAAATGCTTCTAAACGCTTCCACAATTCCAAATTTAGATGAATGCCAGAGGAAAATGCAGTGACCTTCGGTAACATTTTATTGTGTGCATCGCGCAGTTCCGGTGAATCGGCGACGGATTGCAGATGCGCGACCTTACCCCACGCATGATCGAGCGTTTCGGAGGCATCTTCGAGCGCGAGAAATGTGCTCTCATATGTGACGCGAGCACTATCCTGCGAGGCAATCGAATCGACATTCGCCTTAGCCAAGGCCAGTGCCTCGTCGATGGCGGTTTCGATCTGATCAGGTGTCAGCGCTGACCATTTGATTTCAAACTCAGGATTGAGGAAGGGGTTGTTTTGCACGGAGCATGCCACCTGCGGATCGCCTCCGATGTCAAACTGTAACCGACTCACCAACCATAGGCCACGCTCAGTGCCACCTGCCGACGGGCCGCTGGCACCGAGGGCACTTCCTGAAAATCTGAGTCCCACAAATTATCCGCTGAGATCGAGAATTCGATCCCACGCCACATCTTCGGGTGCCACACAATCGACAACGCGCTCGTGAGTGCTTCTTCGCCACCGGCCGAGCGCAGCGGATTCTCTTCCTGGAGTCGCGCTTCGTTGTCAAAACGCAGTTCCCATTCCTCGCTGATTCGCGTCGTGATTGCTGCGGTCACGCGGTGTTTCGCAAAGTTCAGTGCATAGAAACTCGCATCGATCGTGGTCGAGCCGTAGTCCGCATCCTTATCCATGTAGGTATAGCCTAGCGTCACTCCTCCCCAATCGAAGTCGCGCCGCCCAATGATCTCAAAACCCGCCGTCGCGATATCCACCGCATTCGCGAAACGCGCTGTCACGCCGTTACTGAAAGTCCAATCCACCAGATCGTCGTCTTGCCGATAGAAGATCGCCGCTTCGGTTTGCCACCCAACGTAGTTGCCTGTGAGACCAAGTTCCACATTGCGGCTCGTCTCACGCCCCAGAGTCGCATTACCGCGAAACAGACCGCCTGCCGCGGATGAATTGACCGCCGTGTAGCTCGGCACTTGGGTCGCTTCGACATAGCTCAACGCGATCGACTGCGTGGCACTACTCGTCGCGAACCGACGTGTAAAATTCACCACAGGCGAAACAGCACCGCTATCGCGATTCGTATCATCAAGTGTCATCCCACCCAACGCGACCCACGCACCGCCATCATCCGTCGCCCACTGATGTTCACCGGCGAGCGCGAGCTTGAGCATCTGCCGAGTATTGTAGCTGCCAGAGGTCAGCGAGGTGGATTCGATTTTATCCGACGCGACTTCGCCTCGATAAACCACCGCCCAATCGCCACGTACTTCACGACCGGAAATCGCCGCACCGTGCAACCAAGTGGTGTGTTGGTAAGGATTATACTGTCCGGGAATGTGGCGGTTAAATTCGTAGTCGTCCCTATTGCGGCGGTAGTAAGCTCCCGCTTCAAAATACCCACCCGCTTCGCGTTCAGCGCGATGATTCAAGGTAACAAGGACCGTCTGGAGGTTTTCGGTCTCATCAACCCCGTAAGGCGTATAGAGATTCGGCCAGCCGAAGAACTTCGCTTGATAACCAATAAACAAATCGGTCTGCGCCCGATCCGTGCGCCATTGGAGGCGACCGCCCACACGCTCGAAATCGTGATCACCTTGCGGAATGGATCCATCTGAGGATGAACGCGAATACTCCACATCAACGCCGAAGAACGCGCCTCCGCTGAGTTCACGCGCGTAGCCTTGATAGAGCTCTTGGCGATTTAGGTTATCCTCGCCGACACCAAGTGAGAATTGCCCACGAGTAACGATCGGCTGCCACCCATACGCGATCGTGCCCACATTCACGTTAATGCTGCCGAATGAGTTGGCCGCACCTGTTAAAATATCCGGCGCGCCCAGCATGGCGGGTGGCACGGGGATTTCTGCAAAGTAATGACCCGTTTGCGGATCAAGAATCGTGACTGATCCAATGCGAAAGCCGGTATTTTCAAACGTGCCCCCGCGAATCGACACATCAGCCTGCCCTTCGGCCATGTTTCTTCCCTGCACATCCACGAGAGGTTCGTAACGTAGTGCCGAGACCGGCATGGCAAAGGTCGCTACGGGCGCCTGATTCGCGATCCGCGGCGAGTGAATAACCATCTCCGTCATCTCCACGGAAATTTGACCGTGAGATGTCAGCGCAATCGTTGCGAGAAGCAGCGGTGAAACAAATCTCATTAAGCCGAGAGGTAGCAGCTGAAAGCGTAAAAACAAGGCCTAGTTATTATTTTTAATAATCTGCCTTAACAATAGACCTAACTCACGCTCTGTCTAAGACATAAAAAAGCCCCACCTGAAAAGGCTGGGCTCAGAAATATATCGAACAGCGAGTTTTAATTACGTGCCGTCTTCGCCAATCGCCTCAACTGGGCAACCTTCGAGTGCTTCCATGCAAAGACCGATGTCTTCTTCGGACTCGGGTTGCTTATGCACGAAGGAATAGCCTCCCTCATCGTGACGAGTAAAGAACGCCGGAGCGGTCTCGCGACAAAGATCACAATCGATGCATTGTTGATCGACGTAAAATTTGCCTGCTGCGTTTTCCTCCCATTTGTCTGTTTTGTCTGCCATAAGTTCTCAGATTGAGTGTTAATTTGCGCCGCACTGTCAAGCGGTGTTCGCCATAAACTGCGACATAATGCTCGGTTCTGCAAACGGAGCAGCCAATAGAAACCTCCAAGCTGACTTGTGTTCGCCAGCGCGGGCGACTTAGGTAATCGATACACATGCTCTCAGATCGTCCCTACATGCGCAGTGAATACGCACAGCCCAAGACCTCCATCCTGGTCTGGTTGATCGTAATGATTGTCGCTGGTTTCATCGTCCAAACTGTGTTTCTGCGTTGGTTTGGCGCTGGCCAGGGATTCATGAGCGCCTTCGCCGTCACAATCGACGGGCTCAAATCGGGCAAAGTGTGGACCTTGCTCACCTACACTTTTTTGCACAGTCCGGCGAATCTGCTGCACATCGTGGGAAACCTGCTCGGTCTCTATTTCATCGGACGAGTGCTACTACCTCTAATGGGCGACAAGCGCTTTCTCTACTTCTTCGGCACCGCGGTTCTGGCAGGAGGATTAGTTTGGACCGCTACTAATTGGAGTATCGGGGCCAACAGCTACCTGCTCGGAGCCTCAGCCGGCGTGACGGGGCTGTTCATTATTTTCGCATCCCTCTATCCTAATCGACAGGTCACGTTTCTGCTCTTCTTCTTCATTCCTGTCAGCCTCAAGCCCAAGTATATGGCATATGGTTTGATCGGTTTAGATCTGCTCGGATTTCTTTTCTATGAGGTGATGGGATCGGTATCTCCATTCGGTCTGGCTCACTCGGCTCACCTTGGTGGGATGGCGACTGGTTGGCTCTACTTCCGCTATATTCACAGTGGCAAATTTAGCGTCCCCGGTAGCGATACGAGTTTTGAACTGCCCAAGTGGGCGAAGAAGAAACCCGCATCGGTCTCACCGAAATACAAGGTAAAAGTAGGCAATAAAACCGACCTAAAAGTGGAGGTCGATCGCATCCTCGATAAGATCAATAGCAAGGGCTTCGGTTCGCTCACAGCTGAGGAAAAGAATGTGCTCGATGATGCCCGTGATAATATGAGTCGCCGATAGCCCTCGCTGTTTTTGGCTGGCGGTCAGTAATCAATGAAACATTTTCGTCCCGTTCGAATCCCAAGACTATTCATGACATTTTTTCCGCGTTTTTTCCGCCCCATTTCTACGCTCATCTTGGTTGGAGTGCTCGCCACGGCCTCTTCTGCCGTCAGCGATCGGAAGTTCACCACTTCTCCTACCCTCGCCAAAGAAGTGCGCGTGATGGTGGAGATGATGTCTCAACTGCACTACAATCGCGATGCGGTGCGCAGCAGCGATTACGCCGAAGTTGTTAGCGAATACATGGGCAGTCTCGACGGGCAGCGCCTCTTTTTTCTTCAAAGCGACGAACGCGAATTTGAAAACCAATTCAACTCCGGGCTCTTCTGGGAATTAAAGAAGCTCGGCAACATCGATGCCGCCTACGCGATCTTTAAACGTTACGAGCAACGAGTCGAAGAGCGGGCCAACTGGGTGTTCAACTATCTCGACAGCAGTGAGGCCGACTTCAGTGATCACGATCGCTATCAATACGATCGACGCGACATCCCTTGGCCCACCAATCAGGCCGCATCGGATGAACTCTGGAGAACGCGAATCGAATACGAACTCATCGCCGAGCTCCTTAACGACAAGACCTCAGATGAAGCCAAAGAGAAGGTGCGTAAGCGCTATCAACGCATGCTCAAAAATGTCGCCGACCTTGAAGGCCACGAGCTCGCCGAACTCTACCTCTCAACCATCGCGCGGCTCTACGATCCGCACTCCACCTATTTTTCCGCTGATACCTACGAAGACTTCGCCATCCAGATGAAACTCGAACTCGTCGGCATCGGCGCGCTTCTGAGTTTGGAAGACGATTACTGCGTAATTAAAGAGATCGTGCCGGGTGGGCCTGTCGATCTCGGCAACCATCTCCAACCCAATGATCGCATTCTCGCGGTCGCCCAAGGTGAAGGTGAATCCGTCGAAATCATCGGCATGAAATTGCGCAAAATCGTGCAGATGATTCGCGGCGTAAAGGGCACCAATGTGCACCTCACCATCCAACCCGCCGATGGTGACAATTCTGCTCGACGCGAAGTCATTATCACCCGCGACGTCGTAAAATTGAATTCCGCGCGCGCTCATGCAGCAGTTTTCCAAGTGCCCGATGAAACCGGCGTTGATGTGCCCATCGGGGTGATCAGCCTCCCCTCCTTTTATGCCGCCCCCGATGACGGTGATCCCGAAACGGCGGACTCAATCGCCTCGCGCGACGTCGCTAAATTAATCGATCAGCTTAATGCCGCTGGCATTGAAGGTATGGTGCTCGATCTTCGGCGTAACGGCGGGGGCTATCTAAAAGAAGCAATCGACGTAACCGGACTCTTCATCGAACAGGGCCCTGTCGTGCAGGTGAGAGATTACGCCGGTCAAATTCAGGTCGATAGTGATGAAGATGCCAACATTGCCTACGAGGGCCCTCTCGCCGTGCTCGTGGATCGCTTCAGTGCCTCCGCCTCCGAAATCGTCGCCGGTGCATTGCAAAATTACGGACGTGCGGTGGTCATCGGCGATAGTTCCACCCATGGTAAAGGTTCAGTGCAAACCGTCGTAGAGATGAAGCGCTATGTGCCGCAGTTTACGCGCTCACCGCTCAAGACCGGCGCTGCTAAACTCACGGTCCAAAAATACTACCTGCCCAATGGAAACTCAACTCAACTTAAGGGTGTGATTCCGGACATCACCCTTCCCTCAATCGGTGATTTTCTAAAAATCGGCGAACGCGACCTGCCGCATGCTTTGGTCTGGGACGAAATTCCCACCAGCAACCTGAACGGCAGCCCTCTAGATCCACAGCTGCTTACCATACTCCGTAATTCAAGTGAACAGCGCCGCCAAATCATGCCCGAGTTCGATTACCTGGACGATACTGTGGAATGGTTCAAAGCCCGTCAGGAAGAAAAGCTAATCTCCCTCAATCTCGAAGCGCGGCAGACGCGCAAAGAACAAGATAAAGTCTTTCGAGATGTGATGAAGGAAACCAAAGATCGGCTCGCGGAGAACGATTACCCATTCGAGGAATTCCGCCTCGTGCCAAAACCTCCTGCCCGCATCAAAGCTGAGCCGACCACCGAGGAAGAAAAAAACAACGAAGTCCTCAGCACCGATGACAACGATTCGTATGCAAAGGTAGATGTTCATCTACGTGAATCACTTCGCGTGATCAACGATGCGATCTCACTGGCCAAGTCGCAAAAAGAATGGGCCAGCAATCGGCAACCGCTTACCGCGATCACCGGCGAGCAGGGTTAGTCTTTCCAAGTGAAGACGAATCGCTCGCGCTCAGTAAGATCGGCTACAAATTCGTGTCGGGCATACTCTGAACGTGTAAGCATTTCTTCGAGTGCTTCGCGCTGAGCGATCCCCGTTTCCATCGCGAGCAAACCACCCGGTGCGAGGTAATTGTGCGCTTCGCGGATGATGATCTCGTAGGGCTCTAGCCCTGATTCAGATCCACCTGGTGTCAGCGCGATCCGTGGTTCAAAATCTTTCACCTCCGTCAAAGTCTCCTCGGTTTCCTGTTCGGAAAGATAGGGCGGATTGGAGACGATCAAATCGTAGGTCGCGTCGTCCTCAATCGCCGCGAACCAATCGGACTCTCGCACTTCCACACGATCAGCAAGATTCAGTGCAGCCGCATTCTCTTTCGCGAGCGCGACCGCATCAGCACTGACATCAGTCGCGAGCACTTTTGCATCAATGTAATGTTGCGCGAGCGACAACGCGAGCGCACCCGAGCCCGTGCCCAAATCGAGAATCGAATGCGGCACTTGCGGTAGTTTCTCCACGATCTGTGCCGCGAGATATTCTGTCTCCGGACGCGGAATCAATGCGCGCGAATCCACCTTCAGTTCCACGCCAAAAAACTCGGTCGTGCCCATGATGTATTGGAGTGGCTCGCGTTGCCCGCGACGCCGCACCAGTGGGCGAATTTTTTCTAGATCCTCCTCTTCCAAAGGGCGCTCGAATTGCAGATACAGCTGCATCCGAGCTAGCCCTAGCGCGTGCCCCACCAGGTGTTCGGCATTGAGCCGTGCATTCTCGACCTCCTTCCCCTCGAGGAAGCCAGTCGTCTTTTTGATTATATCCAGAACCGTGAGCATGTTCGTTTGGGCTATCCTGATCAGAACTGTTTCTCGCTCAGCGCTGCCAGCTTTTGGGCGTGGTCGGCGCGTTGGAGTGCAGTGATTACATCGTCGATTTCACCTTCCATCACCAAGGGTAGACTCTGCAGCGTGAGGCCAATTCGGTGATCAGTTAGACGGTTCTGTGGAAAGTTATAGGTGCGAATGCGTTCGCTGCGATCACCGGAGCCAATCTGATCGCGGCGTTCACTGGCATACTTGGCTTTCTCTTCATCCTGTTTCTGTTGCAGAAGCCGTGAACGCAGCACCGTCATCGCTCGCGCACGGTTCTTGATCTGCGAACGCTCATCGGAGCACACCACAATCAAGCCAGTCGGTTTATATATAATTTGCACCGCAGAATCCGTCGTATTCACGCCCTGCCCGCCCGGTCCACTCGCTCGGCAGACTGAAATATCTAAATCCTGCGGATCGATCTCGATATCCACTTCTTCCGCTTCCGGCAATACCGCGACGGTGATCGTAGACGTATGGATGCGACTATTCGCTTCGGTAACGGGCACCCGCTGCACGCGATGCACACCGCTTTCGTATTTGAGCTGGCGATAAACATCCGTGCCCGTGATCAGAAAAATGACTTCTTTCATGCCACCACGCTCCGTCGGACTGCTACTCATCGGTTGAATCCTCCAGCCCATTCGCTCGGAGTATTTCGCATAAACACGATAGAGTTCTCCGGCGAACAAGCTCGCTTCATCCCCACCGGTGCCTGCTCGGATCTCCACGACAGTATCACGCGAGTCAGTCGGGTCGGCCGGGATCATGGCACCGAGAATCGATGCCTCCAGCCCAGCCAACTCTTCCTGCATTTCCGGAAGCTCTTCAGCGGCGAGTTCCTGCAATTCCGCATCCGTCTGAGCATCCTTGGAGAGTGTGACGGCTTCATCGATGTTGATCTGCAACTTACGATAGCGTTCATGCGATTCGAGCAGTTCAGCCAGGCGTTGATGTTCACGGCCGACGTCGGCGGCATGTCGCGGATTGTTGAAAAACGCCGGATCACCCATCTCGGCGGTGAGTTCTTCGTAGCGGTTTTGAAAAGGGAAAATGTCTGGCAGGGCTTCCATACGGGAAAAGAGAATGTGATTTGCGAATTGCGTGAACCGCGAGATGCGGCTTCTAAGTAATACCTAAGCTTTCGATGGGAACGACCCTATCGATGCTGATTCGCAATGTCCGCAACGCTTTTCACGCAAAACACCATCGCCTGTATTTGGGATTTCGACAAGACGCTAATCCCCGGTTATATGCAGGCGCCCCTCTTTCGTAGACACGGAGTCGAAGAAAACATGTTCTGGGCGGAGACCAATGCCCTGCATGAAAACTACCGGCAGCGCGGCTATAATATCTCCGGCGAGATCAGCTATCTGAATCACCTGCTCACTTACGTGCTCGCGGGGAAATTTGGCCGACTCAACAACCGCATGCTCAATCAATACGGGGCCGACATCGAATTCTACCCAGGACTGCCCGACTTTTTCGATCTCGCCAAAAGCTACGCCCGCGAGAAACTCGAGTATCGCAAGCACGAGATTCAGTTGGAGCACTACATCGTCAGCACCGGTCTGGCGGAGATGGTGCGTGGTAGCGCGATCGCCAAACATGTCGATGGGATCTGGGGCTGCGAGTTTATCGAGAATCCCCTGCAACCCGGATTCCTCAACCAGCACGAGATGACCATTTCCGCCGAAGCGGTGATAGCTCAGATTGGCATGGTGATAGACAACACTACCAAGACGCGTGCCCTCTACGAAATCAACAAGGGCACCAACAAGAACTCCGCGATCGACGTAAACTCCAACGTAAAGCCGGAAGATCGGCGCATTCCGATTCAGAACATGATTTACATCGCCGATGGCCCCAGCGACATACCAAGCTTTTCGGTAGTCAAAGGTGGCGGCGGACGCACCTACGGCGTTTACAATCCCGATCACAGTGGAGAGTTTGAGCAAAACGACCGCCTGCTCCAATCGGGTCGGATTCATGGATACGGCCCTGCCGATTACACCGCAGGGAGCAGCACGGCGCGCTGGTTGCGCATGCACCTCCATTCCATCTGCGACCGCGTAGTCGTCGACCGCGAGCTGGCCGTTTCGCAGAAGACCTCGAAGCCACCCCGCCATCTGAATATGACTCCAGAAGAAGAGGATGACCTTCGCGCTTCGAAAGAACCTAAACAGAGTTCGTTTTTGGAAGAGTAAGAAGCTGTCAGGGTGCGATCACTCTGCAATCAGCACAAAAAAGGCGCACTCGTAAGCGCGCCTTTTTAATTAATAGCTTAATAATCAACTAGACGGACTTACCGTTGTTGGATCGATTTCGGTGATGACGGTTGATTCAGTGTCCTCCACTGTCACTTCGGTAGTCATATTTGTATCACCATCTGTAGTCGTTAACGTAACGGTGGGCGCTACCACCTGATTGTTTGTCGTCGCATTGGCAGCAGATGTTCCAGACGATGAACCTTGAGCTACAGCTGCTGCAATCGTGGTATCATTTCCAGACGTGCCAGCCGCCGCGTTAGCAGAATCAACGATCGCCTGAACAACGGCCTTGGCCTTGGCTGCACCGTTGTCAGCATCATCGGAATTCTGTTCCAGCATTCCCTGGACAGCTCCTTGAGCTGCCGCTTCTGCAATTGCTGCGACCGATGATCCCTGCCCCGATGCCGTAGCAGCAGCAACCGCCGTCGATGCATAGTTGGCTGCTTGAGTAGGGTTGGCTTGAGCAGCCACCTTCACCACTGCAGCCAGCATGGAGGTAGTTTGAGCTGTTGTTGCTGCGGCACCAGCTGAAGCATTAGTAGCTGTATTGATTTCAGCATTTTTCACTGCCTTCGAAACACTGGCCACCGCTTGACTGATCGCCTTGGTGATCGAGCCTTCGCCATCCGCGGTGCCATCCGATGCTTCGGCTTGAACCAGCGAAGCGAGTGAAGCCAGGCAGTCAGACAGCGGGTGATAACGTCCGTTGCCGAGAGGAGAACAATCCAGACCAGTTCCAATATCGATGTTAATCGGGGCACCGCCACCGATCGGAGTCAGTGTTACCGTGCCGCTCAGAGTAGCAACTGAAGTGCCGGTTTGACTAACCGTCACCGCATATACAGTGCCGCGAGCTGCCGCAACACCTTTGGGTGTGCGCACGCTATAATTGTTAATCGATTTACGTTTCGGATCGAGGGTCGAGATGAGATTACCTGAGCGCAGACTGAGTGTAGCGGTCTGCTTGGTGATCACGCCGAGATTATCGCGGTCGACTGAGAGCTCATCGAGGCTCGCTGTAGTGTTCGCCTGCACAGCAGTTTGACCGCCAGCTAAGGTGCGCAGCTCCACCTCAGAATCAGCTCCGGTTATGATAACCGCGCCAGCTGGTAAGCTCATCCCTTCGTATAGAGGAACCGCTTCCGCATCAGGTGAGAGTTTCACTTGGGCTGAGCCAGTGACTTCGAGAACCTTAGCCTCGATGTTTTCAGTGGTGTCGGCGGAAGCCGCGTAAACCGTGAAACCCAGCAGGCTGACGGTCGTAAATAGTCTGAATAAATTTTTTATGGAGAAGGATGACATATTACTATGAAAATTGCATCTAGAGCGGCAAGCAAGGCTAATTATATAGTCAGGTTTGGTAAAATTTCAGATCAATAAAAGATTTAGAGAGGCAAATATCGTGCCCGATTTGATCGGCCTCAATTATTTCTCTTTCATCACATGGACCCCATCCCAATCTGCATCGGGTGGATCGTTAAGATATTGCTTGATGATATCGAGATAGACGAGCGATGGATTGTTCGCCACCCCAAGATCTTTTCCTGGTATGTGGGGCTCTTTCTCTGCGCTTTGTTTGAAACAGTTCTTAGACTTCTCCCAATCTCGAGCATAGTAGTGCTCTAGCCCGTTAGCAAAGAGGGAAAGACATTCGCGGGTATCTTCAGAAAGCGACTCTCGTAAACCCACCACTTCGTAGATCGGGGTTGCCTGAGATCGCCCGGAAACCACCACACGCCCCAGTGACCGGAAGACGATCTGATCGCCACTATGCGCTTCACAAGCAAGCTTAGTGGCCTCCGCGCACATCGTATAGGCACCCCAACTCTTCGCGCCTGATTCCATCCGAGCGGCGAGGTTCACATCATCCCCCATCATAGTGTAGCTAAATCGCATGCGACTTCCCATATTGCCAATCATGCAAGGACCGGTGTTGAGACCGATCCTGGTGCGCATGGATCGCACCAGTTCGGGCCATTTATCACCTTCATCGGACCATTTCTGCCGAAGCTCAGCTAATTGATCCTGCACTTTGAGTGCGGTCACGCAGGCACGATAAGCATGATCGGGCAGCTCAACCGGAGCCCCAAACATCGCTACCACCGCATCACCGATATATTTATCGAGCGTGCCAAACTCATTTTGGATCACATCCGTGCAGGCTGTAAGATACTCATTCAGCAACTCAACCAATCTCTCCGCGGGCAGCTGTTCGGAAAAAGCCGAAAAGCCCTGAATATCCGAAAAGTAGGCCGTGATCTCTTCGGTGACTCCACCGAGCGCAGGTTTAGAAGACGACCCCACCATCTTCTGCACCACCACCGGAGACAAATAGGAGCCAAACATACCACGAATCTCCGCTTTCGCTTTTTGCTCCTGCCGCACTCTGCGCCCAATCACGACTAGCAGAGATCCCGTCACGCCGATGAGTGGTCCCACCCAAGGAAACCACAGGCTCCATCCAACCCATCCCCAAAACGAAAAACTAAGATGAGCCACGATCACAAACAGTGAAACAATTGCCAACAGTCGCATCGACTTCTTCAGCGCGAGCCAAGCACAAAGATAGGTCAGCCCGATCATGATCCACCACGCGAGCCAATCAGGCACTTTGCGGGCGTAATCATTCGCCAAGACATTGTTCACCACATTCGCGTGCATAAGCACGAGAGGTGAATACGCACCTCTTGGCGTGGGACCAGCATCGGCGCGACCGGTGACAGTCTGCCCTATGAGCACGATGTTTCCCGTATAGTCAGGCGGTGGCGGCCCGTCCTGCACCCCGTCGACATAGAAGCTGTTCAATTTTAACAACACCTCGGCATAGGATCGAGTCAGAAAATCTGGCATCGTATCGTCGTGATCATAGCGGTAATTGATGAAATATTTACCCTCGAAGCTAATTGGAATCCGCACATTCGTTTCCTCGGTCTGAAAGGTAACCGCATCGCCCAATCTTACCTCAACCGCATCCGCCTCGACGCCATAATAGGTCATCAAGGTCTGCAGAGAGAGAGAGGGGTAGAGCTCCGTGCCTACGCGAACAACGAGTGGCATCTCTCGAATTATCCCATCCCTTCCACTCGGTGCATCCACAATCCCATGCCAGCTCACGTTTCTGAGCAGTGGGAATGGTAAAATTACATCCTCATCGCCATAAACCGCACTCATGTCGCCGGTCACTTTTGAGAACGATTTCGTCGGACCGGCGAATTCCGGATCGTTATTCATCGGCCCTGGATCGGTCATGCTCCCCGTAATCACCTGAGATCCTTGTTCCATCGCCGCAGCAACTCCGTAACTCATGCTAAGATCGCCATCACCCTCGCGCGAGCCATCCAAAATCACATCCCAAACTTGCACCTTCGCTCCGGCGACCGAGAGCAACTCCGCCATCATACCATGGTAGGCGCGATCCGGTGGCCAAGAGACAAGATTTATCTCCGTTTCATCACCAAAAAGAATGATCTCGACGCGAGGATCCGGCGGCTTCTGAAAATGCGCTCGCAGTTTAATCCGCCAATCGAGAGTGCGCCATGCGAGCTGTTTCATCGGCTCGGCTTGCATCAACAGCCACGCCAAACCAAAGCACACCAGTGGTGACCAAGGGAACTGCCGCAGTGTTGTGAAGACCCGCTTACTCATCGTGCTGATAGGCAGGCATAACAGCTACCGGCCAACAACCAAGCGCTTTTCTGATCACTCAAAACAGGACCTGACCAATTCGAACCCAACAAAGAATGTCATGATACACGCAGGATAATAACATCTTCGTAGTCCCCTCACCTCATCCCGTCTGTCCAGATCGCACCCCAGTTAAAATGACCGCATCTGCCCGCATCCTGATCATCTTCGTTCACCCTGTAAGACAGAAGTCACGCCTGAACGTGAAACTCGCGGCCGCTCACTCGAACTGGGAGCCAAAGCCCTGCATCAACTCGGGCTACCCGCTAATCAGGCCCGTCGACAGGCGCAAATCTTTCGGAAACACGAAGAGGGATCACTCGCCGAGTTTGCCAAAATGGAAACGGATCATCCCGAGTATTTCAGTCGCGCCCGTGAACACATCAGTCACCTCGACCGCCTCCTACGCGCCGATCTTGAAAAGCTCCCCAATAATAATGATGATGCCGGCTGGGAGTCTCCACCTTCAGACGACGACTACCGAGCTTGATCAGGTTTACTCGGCCAACGCCTTCAAGTCGCTCATCCCCTTGGGGCTGACGAGTGCGTATTCAAAATCGCCATCGGTCCAAACCGCTGCAGCTGAATCGCTCATCGAGAGGAAATAAGACTGGGACTTCGCAAGCATGGGACCACGGCTCTTTTTGTGAGGCATCACATAAAGATGATACCACGTGCCATCGCGGTTAAAGCATAGCTCGATCGCTTCGCGCTCTCCACATTTCACCGTGCGGCAACCGCCAGCCTTTAACTCTTCAAAACTAAGACCCAAATCGCCCATGAAATGCAGATCAGAGCTGGCGAGCTTCACCAGCATTTCTTCCATGCCCTCGCCCGTCGGCGGATGATGGCCACCATTGTGCATGTCCTTCGCCGCAAATTCAGCATAATCGCGTTGAGCCGCTTGGACCTTCTGGCCCAGCCACACTTCGCTCACAATAAATACGACAAGGAAACTCGCAGCGAGAGCGAGCCATGCCCCAAAATGACGACGGCGGACCGGTGCTTTTTGGGAAACTTTGCCTCCAGCCAAAATCTGCTCACGCAGACCTGCTGGGGGGACGATCCCAGAGAGCTTTTTCATGACGACTGCATCGAGCGCTTGGGACTGGGCCAACCACTCGCGCAAAGCCGGATCCTGCTTCGCCTGATTAAGCGCCTCGGTGAATCGGGCGTCATTAGCATCACGACCGCTGGGTCGGTAAGCACTGAGAATGAATTTTGCTTCGTCGTTGTTCATGACGTCTGGCCTTTCTTGGTCTGGTTAAAGGGGACCACCTTCTGCGTGTTCTTTTCGGGTTTTTTGAGAGAATCTCGTAATTGGGCTTTCCCGCGAGAGAGCCGAGACATCACCGTTCCAATCGGAACGTCCAAGGTGTCGGCAATTTCCTGATAAGTAAGATCATCAAGATAAAATAGTGTGAGTGGAGCGCGGAAGACCTCGTCCACCGATTGTAGCGCCAACATCACGGTGTCGGCATCCAAACTTCTCGCGCGATCGATCTCCTCCGCCGCGACATCCTGCTCGCTCGGCGGCAGATCCTCAATCGAGGTCACACGCCCCTCGCGACGTCCCACTCGAAGAAACTCGCGATAAAGAGTCGTAAAGAGCCATGACTTCGCTTTAGACACCTCCCTCAACGCATGACCCTTCGTCGACCAAATGTAGAAAGTTTGCTGCACAAGGTCCCCAGCGTCGGCCTGATTTCGGGCTAAACTCAGGGCAAATCGGTATAGAGGCGTATAATGTTCGTCTACCAATTGACTAAATGCAGTTGTGCTCATCGTTAAATCTGAGTTTCTCCCAGACACTTTATTCCCAACAAAATTTCCGTTCGCAACTATGCTTCTGTTTCATCTTCCACCAAATCTGACCTCCGCCGTCCTCCGCGACGCTATTCCTATCAAGGTGGAACTGGATCTTGAGCAAATTCCCGAGCCCGCGCTGATGCCCGCGCTCGCCCTCCTCCAAACATGGAGCGGTGCCGCCAAACCACCGAAATTCATCCAACTTTCCCGCGAACAACTTCGCCAACTCGTCGCCGCAGCTGACGATTTACCTATTTTCTGCGACGACGAACGAATCATGCCTTGGAACCATCCTGACCTCCTCGAAGAGCCCGAGCCGCCCAAAGAAGCCGCCAAGCCTGTTCTCACGCAGAACAGCCGCTTACACGATGACGAAGGAGCCCCTGCCATCATCGACGGCAGCGAAGACTTCCTGGCAATCACCCTGCCCTCGCGCGATCACCCCGGATATCGCTCGATGCTGGATTTCCTGAAGAACAACAGCTTCACCCTCGAACCCTCCAATCGTAAGTGGTGGCTGCGCAACCGCCACAAGGTGCTCAATCTCCTCGCCATTCATGGCGAACGCCTCCGCGAAAACTTCGACGCCGAGTTCACCGAAAACTTCACCGAGCGCACCGCCCACCTCCACGACGCCAATATCAAGGCGGAGATCACTGAGAGCGGAGACGAATTCGTCCTCAATCTCGACCTCGAAGCTGGCGAAGCCCCCGAAGACGCCGTGCGTAGTGCCCTCGCCACTGGTCGCAACTACATCGAACACCAAGGCCGCGTCTATCTTCTCGATCAGGAACGCCTCGAAAAACTGGCCAAAGCGCAACAAGCCCTCGCGAGCAGCCCCAAAAGCACCGCCTCCGCTCACACCTCGATGCGCATCTCGAAGGCACGCGTGCCCGAAGCCAAAGCGATCATCGAAGAGCTCTCTCCGAATTTCCAGCCCTCTGATGCTTGGAGCGAACAAAGCCGCTCGCTCCACGAACTCACCTCGCTCCCACTCGCTCCGATCGCCCCCGATCTGGACGCCATCCTGCGTCCCTATCAACGCCTTGGCGTCGCGTGGCTCTGGTATCTGCATAAGCAAAACCTCGGTGGCGTGCTCGCGGATGAAATGGGTCTGGGTAAAACCCCGCAAGGTCTGGCCCTCCTCTCTGCTCTGCCCGTCGATGAAGCGACCACCCGACTCGTAGTCGCGCCGGCCTCGCTGCTCGAAAATTGGCGACGTGAAGCCGCGCGCTTCACTCCGCAGCTCACTACCTACTTGCATCACGGCACGAAGCGGATCCGCAAATCAGCGGAGTTCGCCAAATACGATCTCATCATCACCAGCTACGGCACGTTGACCCGGGATCGTAAAATGTTCGGTGAAATCGAGTTTGCCTGCGCCATCGCCGATGAAGCGCAGCACATCAAAAACCGCCACTCGCAAAATGCGAGCGCTCTCCGCGCGCTCCATTCCAAGACACGTTTCGTGCTCACCGGCACGCCGCTCGAAAACTCCTTCGACGATCTCCGCTCACTCTTCGCCTTCTTACTCCCCGGTTTCATCGACATCATGCCTGCTGGCGTGCGTGGTGAAGAACGCGATTGGTATGACGAACGTCTCCGCCAACGCACCGCACCCTACATTCTCCGGCGCACCAAACTCGCCGTCGCGCCCGAACTGCCCGAGAAAATTGAGCAAATCCTCTGGTGTGAGCCGTCGCCTGCCCAGACTAAGCTCTACAAGCAATATCAGGAGAAATCCGAACGCGATATGATGGATCTCGCCGCCGATGGGGCCAACGAGGCCCGTCTGCGTATCGCTACCCTCACGCAACTTCTGCGTCTGCGCCAAATCTGTTGCGATCCCCGTCTGGTCGCGCCCGAAACCGCCGCGAAAAGCTCTGCCAAGCTCGAGGCCCTCCGTGAACTTCTCGCCGAAGCCATCGATGACGGTCACCGCGTGCTCGTGTTCTCGCAGTTCACTTCTCTGCTCGCGCTGCTTCGTCCTGAATTGGAAGAGCAAGGCATCGATCACTGTTATCTCGATGGCTCCATGACCGCCAAGAAACGACAGGAGCAAGTTGATCGCTTCCAGGCATCGGACGATGTCCCCGTCTTCCTGCTCTCCCTGAAAGCTGGTGGCACCGGTTTGAATCTCACCGGAGCGGATATCGTGGTTCACCTCGATCCGTGGTGGAATCCAGCCGTCGAGGCCCAGGCCACCGATCGTGCTCACCGCATCGGCCAAACCCGCAAAGTCACGACCTACAAATTGATCTGTAGTGGCACCGTGGAAGAAAAGGTGCTCGCCCTTCAGGAAGAGAAACGCCAGCTCCTCGCCGGTGTCTTCGAAGCCAGTGATGCGACCACCGCCAAACTCTCCCTCAGCGATCTGCGCGATCTGCTCAAGAGCTGATCTCTCAGCGTAATAGGACGCGAAACAACCTCGCCATCTTAACGTAGGCTGCTTTCGTCGCTCCCAACTCCATCACCCTTTATGCGCCCTTCATTAATTCGTTCCCGCCTCAGTCAGGATAAAGCCGTTCGCATCGCTTGCATGTATTATGCAAACACCATGATGCCCGCCCACGCCGCTAATGCTGGCTACGACGCCATCTGGCTCGATACCGAACACAACACATGGGACCGCCACGAACTGCAGCGCATGATCGCGATGCATCATCTCGCGAATATCGACTGCATCGTTCGCACCGGTAGCCGCAACCCCACCGATCTTTACCACATTCTCGAAGACGGCGCCGCTGGTCTCATGATCCCTCTCGTGAATACGCCCGAAGATGCCGCCGCCCTGGCATCGGCCGTTAAATACCCTCCTGTCGGTCAACGCGGGCTCGATGGCGCAAGTCTGGACAACGACTTCTACCTGCACGGCACGGCAACTTACACCGCAGAAGCGAACAAAGAGACCTTCCTCATCGTTCAAATCGAAACCCCTGAATCTCTCTCCAATATCGAAGCGATTGCCGCCACACCTGGAGTCGATGGCTTGTTTATCGGCCCGGGAGATTTATCCCTTCGCCTCGAATGCGCGCTTGATTGGACTCATCCTAAAATGGCTGCCGCTCAAGACGTCGTTGCTGCCGCCGCCGCGAAAAACAATATCGCATGGGGGCACCCAGCCGGCACACCGGAGCAAATCGCCGCCATGGCCAAGAAAGGCGCTCGCCTCATTGCCTGTGGAAGTGATTTCAGCGCGATCTACTCTGCGTTGCCCAACTTCGCCAAGACCCTCGACGAGGGCTTAAAGTAAGAGCCGATCAGGTATTTTGATGTGAGTGCTCCGAAACCATTCGCAGACCACATCATCCGCCTCCGTCGCGAGGATAATGTCGGCGTCACTAAGACCACCCTAAATCAAGGGCAGGTCTTGGCCGACGGATCCGCCAAGCTCGTAGTCGCGGCCGATATCCCCGTCAGTCACAAAATAGCCCTGCGCGACATCGCGTCGGGTCAGCCGGTAAAGAAATACGGACAGACCCTTGGCTTCGCGACGCGCGACATCCTCGTCGGCGAGCACGTGCACACTCACAATTTGGGGATGCAAGATTTCACCCGCGACTACGCGTGGTGTGTCGATGCGAAATATCTGCCCGAACCAGACGCTCCCGTTGAGTTTTCTGGTTTCGCGCGTGCTAGCGGCGAAGTCGGCACGCGCAATTACGTCGTCGTCATCTCGAGCGTGAATTGCTCGGCGAGTGTTTCGCGATACGTCGCAGATCATTTTCGTGACAACCGCTTCAAAACCGAATTCCCCAACGTCGATGGCGTCGTCGCCTTCACGCATAAGAGCGGCTGCGGTTTACTCCCCGATGAACCCGCCCTGCTCCTCCAGCGAGTCATGGCCGGCATCGCCACCCACCCCAATATCGGTGGCTACGTCATCATTGGGTTGGGTTGTGAAGTAAATCAGGTCTCTCAGCTGATCGATGATCCCCAGCTCAAGGATTCGACAAGCTCGAAAGAAGTCCCACCCGTCTTCACCATTCAACAAGTCGGCGGAGTCAGTAAAACCGTGGACGCTGCTATTACTTCGGTTGAGGCATTGCTGCCCAGCGTGAATGCCTGTCAGCGCACGCTCCAACCCATCTCCAAGCTAAGGCTCGCGCTCAATTGCGGCGGATCGGACGGCAATAGCGGCATCACCTGCAATCCCGCTCTTGGCGCCGCGTCAGACACCTTAGTGAGCCACGGTGGTAGCAGTGTATTTGGCGAGACCCCGGAAATCTACGGCGCTGAGCACTTGCTCACACGACGCGCACTCACTCAGGCCATCGGTGAACAGCTCATCACCCACGTGCGTTGGTGGGAGGATTACACGCAGCGCCTCGGCGCGACCATCGACAACAATCCCTCTCCCGGAAACAAAATCGGCGGGCTCACCACCATCTACGAGAAAAGCCTCGGTGCGATCGCGAAGGCCGGACAAGCCCCTCTCGCTGCGGTTTACGGTTACGCAGAAAAGATTACTCAACCCGGTCTCGGGTTCATGGACACCCCCGGCTTTGATCCCGTGAGCATGACCGGACTCGTGGCTGGCGGCTGCAATGTTGGTGTCTTCACCACCGGTCGAGGCAGCGTTTATGGCTGCAAGCCCACGCCTAGTATCAAAGTCGCGTCCAACTCATTTCTCGCAGCTCGCATGCGAGACGATATCGACATCAACGCAGGCACGATTCTCGAAGGCACCGAAACCGTCGAGCAAGTCGGCCAACGCATCTTCGAAAAGATCGTCAGTGTCGCCAGCGGTGAAAAAACCAAGAGTGAGCTAGTCGGCATGGGGGACGAAGAATTCGCGCCCTGGATCCTCGGTCCAACGATGTGATCAATCAGTCGGCGCAATCGAAATCTCAGCACGCACAATCGTAAAAGCTTTCGCTTCGCCACCAATGATATCGATCACCTGCGATTCGTTTTCCAACTGATCACAAGGCACAGCGTAGCGCGCGACACCATCTATGACCGCTCCCTTGAGGCCGCACTCGATACTATTCACGTAAACTTTCGACGATGCCGGATCGGCTCTCTCGGGATCGAACTCAAGCAGCAGTTCGACCATTCGATCAACCGGCTTCGGTCCCGTATTGATTCGCAACGCACAACCCGAGGGAGACGGCATATCATTTTGCAGATCCGTTGCCGGTAGAGCGTTATCGAGAGGTTCACCCGGAGCACGCACATCGCGATAAGTGATCGCATGCCGCCTCGATAATTTTTCGAGCGCAGAGGCATCCTTCATCGCGTGGAAGATGCTATCAATCGTCTCAGCTCCCCAGTTATCCGTCAGACCGTGCATGGAGGGGAAGTAATTAAAGAGATAAACCTGATCTGCCCCGCCATGCAGCACGGACAAGGCGGCGCCAGCAGCCAATTCGGGAGTCATCATCGTAGCCGGGCCATAAGGAATGGGCTGGTAACGAATTTCCAAACAACCCACCAACTCAACCGACGTGCCCTCTAGCAACCGGCCCCATTCCTGCATCGGAATATCAAATTCACAGGTCGCCCAAAAAGGAGAAGGGGCCACCACATCGACCAAGCCCTCTTTCGCCCAAGCCACCCCATCCATCCCCAACATCCTCGCTGTCTCCGGACGCGAGGGCACACGCACGCCAAGTTTCACCGGATGGCCCAATCGCTCCGCCGCGCGTTCGCATTCTTTTTTCATACGGCGCATCCAAGCGGTAATCACATGGCCGCCTGCTAATTCACGTCCGGGGCGAAAATGGTAGCCAAACCGCATCCAGTCTAACTCCAGCCCGTCCATGTCGTATCGCGACAATTGCTCGCACACGAATTTGAAATAATGCTCCTGCACCTCCGGTCGTTCCCAATCCAACGAACGATCCGCCCACGAAGTATCGCGGTGAGTATTACGCAACTGTTTCGCCGCACGTTGCTCTTTGTAGAACGTGCTCAGCAACGGCGAATCCAGTTCCATGCAACCATGCACATCATTCATGCGCATCGTCATCCACGCGCCCATCCCATGATGCCGACAACGCGCCAACGCCCGCTCGTGAAAATCCACGCCCATCTCCGACAATCTTTTGGCTGAATCAAGCCTACGCCTGAACGGTTTAATCTGCTCCTTGAGCGCATGTTTCAACACCGGTTGATCATCTGGCCCCTCCGAATCGTAACCATGCCAGTCGCTCTCCCAAACCTCGCTCGCGTAGTTCGCCCGCTGCGCATTTCCACACGAAACAAACGTGGCCACCCCCGCCTTTTTGAGTCGATCGATATAGGCATCGACCGTCTCACCACTCATCTCATCAGCTGAGTGGGTATAGAAAAATTCGGTGCTATCCTGATTAAAGATCGGACCGGCGGTTCGAGGAAGGTCATTCATGAATTTGGAGTATGTTTAACGTCAGGATCATTCGACTTGCGGTAAGCATCTACCTTGGCCGCGTCCTGCGTCCATTCTTCACGCAAGCGCACATCAGCATCTCCCGAGGTCGCGCCGACTGAGACATCCGCATCGGGTTCACCCTGCTTACGAATATCCCACCAACACTGACCACAATGGTTATGCTCATGATCGATCGTGAAACCCGCTTCCTTCATCAGCGGTCCGATCCAGCCCATGCAATGATCACAGTAATCACGATACTGCTCCAAATCGTTTTTTAACAGAAACCCCTTCGACGGGCAGTCGTGCATATCGACGCGGAAGACATCCTCTTTCTTCGTGATCTTAAATCCAAGTTCCGGTGACTCTTCCAGCAACGTATGCCCCCAGTATTTCGCCATCCCCTCGAACCCCTCTTTGAGGATCAACTCACGCGCGTGGATCTGGCTATCCTGATTGATCGCTTCATCCCAAAACGCACGCACCAACTCATGGCCACCCTCACGATCCAGCCAATTGAAAGTCCACTCGTAGTGGCCGCAAAAATCGTAACAACCGATCATAGCTGAGCCTCCTTGATTTCGCTCATGTCCTGTGGAGGCAAATCCGCTTCGGTCTTCATATAGGTGTGCCGACACGACCCATTGCCACCGCATAAACGCATCTCCATCCCCGCCTCATTGGCTCGCGCCTGGCCGAGGTGATAACAGTGCTGGCAAAACTCCTTTACGATCTCCCGCTTACCGATCCGCAGTTGTTTGATTATGGGGCACTCGTGCACGACCAATTCCACGCGATCCGCCTTCTCCTCCACCTCGACTTTCGCCCCCGGTTCCGCCGCAAAGAAATCGCGCCAGTATTGAGCGACCGCCGCCATGCCACCGCTATGCCACTGCTTATTAACGGGCGCATAATAGCTCTTGCCCAGATCGCTTAAGTAGCGCGTCCAACCCTCATGCCCGAGCTTTCGGATTAAGAACCGAAACCTCGCATTGGTTTCATAATAAAAATCCGCCGCGCCCTGCGGTTTAGTGTCGCGATAAGGTAGGGTGTTTGGGGTGCTCACGAAGCGTCAGGGTGGCTTCGCCGATCTAGACCGCAAGCCCCCAACTCATCACTATCAATCTGAACCCCTAATCTGAGGCCAGTTTCTGTGCCTTTTCGAGCGAGCGACTACGCAGGAAAATTCTGATGGGGATCCCAAAGATCACCACACACATGACCAATCCAGCCGCAATAAACCAGTAGTTGATCTGCTTGTCCGTGGCATCCTTCACCAGCCCCCATGGCGACAGCACCACGTAAGTCGCCACCATCGTGATCATCGCCACGACACTGATATGGGGGAAATACTTCCAAGGTGTCAGATCAATATCTTTAGCCGCAGCCGGAAGCTTGATCTCACGCGTAGAGGGGAAGACCCGCGCCAGCAGAAAACCCAACCCTGCATGCAAAACAAACAGGATCGCGAGGATATGGAGGAAATGCAGATCAATCGTCAGCACGTGCTGAAACAACGTCAGTGAGACCAAGTAGGATATCAGCGTGATATTCGCAGCCTTGGCCGAAACCTTCGTGGAGAAATAGCCGATCAGCAGAATCAGGAAAATCGGCGAACCAAACAGGATCTCTGTCTTCACCATGTAGGAGAAAATCCCGTCCTGAAAATGCATCAGAAAAGGAGCAAAGAACATCGTCAGGAATACCAAGACCACCCCTGCCCGCTTACTGTGGCGAATCACCGTTTCCTCGCTGAGACGCTTACCCAAAAACGGTTTGTAGAGATCGACTGCAAAGAGTGTCACCGAACTGTTGAGCACGCTGTTATACGTGCTCAGCACTGAACCGAAAATCACCGCCGCAAAGAAGCCGATAAACACATCAGGCATCACATCGCGGACCAATGTAGGATAAACCCAATCGTTGTTTTCAAAGTGACCGCTGCCGTAGAGGTGGTAGGCAATCACCCCGGGAAACGCGATGTAGAAAATGTTCAAGATCTTGAAGAATCCCGCGATCATCACGCCCTTCTGCCCTTCTTTCAGACTGCGCGCTCCAAACGCGCGTTGGACGATAAATTGATTGGTGCACCAAAAGAAAAGGTTGTGCAGCACCATCCCCGTAAAGAGCACGGCAAAGGGCACCAAGTCCTGCTGACTGCCGACCGCATCCAGTTTCCATGTCTCGGTCGTAAACACGGTTTTGGCACCTGCGCCGAAGTGCCCCCCACCGACCGCCGCGAGCCCAAAGATGAACACGAGCACTCCACCAATCAAAAGACCGATCCCGTTGAGTGTATCAGAGACCGCCACTCCCTTCAGCCCACCAAACAACGCATACACCGCACCGATTAACCCAAGAGCCCACACAATGATCCACACACACGTGCCCTCATCGAGTCCCAATAGAACCGGCACATCAAACATGTGTATGATCGCCAGCGCACCGCCATAGAGCGCCACTGGCATCCCTCCGACTAGATAACAGAACAGAAACAACCCAGTCACAATCTTACGTGTGCTCGGACCGTAGCGATTCTCGAGAAACTCTGGGATGGTCGTAAAACCACGCCGCAAAAAAGTCGGCAGCATCACGCCTGCTAAGAATATCAACGACGGGATCACCGTCACCGTCCACGCGATCGGGGCTAGGTTGCCGCCGTAAACCTGCGCGGTCATCCCTGTGAAGTTGGCGGCACTCAGATTGGTGAGCAAAAGCGACCCCGCGATCACCCATCCACTCAGACTATTACCCGCCAGAAAGTAGCCCTTCCCGCTGTTCAGATTTTCTTTCCGCGTCCTCCAATAAGTGACCACGCCAACCAGCGAGGTGAAGAACATAAACGACAGGAGCAAACTCATGAAAGTCCGAAAAGTAAGCAGATTCATCCTCTCGGCCAGCCTCGATTTGAGATGAAGGTATGGTATAAATCGTGTCTATCCAGACACAAAAATACCCGCTGCAATCACGCATCGGGTCGGAGAGTGGTGGCGAGACCCGGGTTCGAACCGGGGACACAAGGATTTTCAGTCCTCTGCTCTACCAACTGAGCTATCTCGCCATTGGGAAGAGGCGCAGATAAAGCCCTCCCACCGTGGTGTCGTCAATGGGAATTTCTTTCCCATCGAAATTCCTTACTTCACCTCGGGTGGCAGGTCAGCCATCAGCTTCTTAATATCCTGCACCGCATCGCGGTGGCAGACCATGATCGAGTCGGCCGTTTCGACCACCACCAAGTCCTTCACCCCGCAGAGCGCGATCACTCGTCCGGAGCTAATCGCGATGTTATTGGAAGATTCATGCGCGACCACCTTCCCCTTCGCCGTATTGCCCTGTTCGTCCTGCGCCATATGGGCGGGCAACGCGGCCCACGAGCCGACATCGTCCCAATCAAATTCCGCCACCATCGTGGCGACAGAACTCGCTTTTTCCATGATCGCGTAGTCCACCGAGATCTTCGGCAAAGTCGAAAACCGTTCCGCCAAATAAGCCGTGCAATCACCCACGGGGAAATCGCGGATAAACTCCACCAGCTCAGTCGCATTCGATTCGGCCTCACGCTCAAATGCCGCGACGTTCCATAGAAAGATCCCCGCATTCCAACCGTAGTTACCCGAAGCCAAATAACTCTCTGCCGTTGGCTGATCCGGTTTTTCCACGAAACGCGCCACCCGCCGCAATCCATCGTCGCGTGTCTCCGCCATTTCCAAATAGCCAAACCCCGTCGCGGGATGCGTCGGCTTGATCGCAAAAGTCAGCAGCGATTCGCCCTTCGAAGCCACTTCTAGTCCTTGCTGCAATTGCCGCGCAAAAGTCTCCGCATCCTTGATCAGAGCATCCGCAGGGAGCAGTGCCAACACGCCTTCGGGATCGCGAGCCTTCACATAGCCGGTCGCGAGTGCCGCGGCCGGAGCCGTGTCGCGTTTAGCCGGTTCCGCAATGATCTGCTCCGGTTTCATAAAGGGCAGTGCTTCCCGCATCGCGGCTACTTGCACTTCATTCGTGAGCACGAAGATATTCTCCGGCGGCACGACCCCTTCGGTTCGCCGCACGGTTTCCTCGATTAGCGTGCGATCTGAAAAAAGCTTCAGCAGATGCTTCGGTGTGGTCGGCCGGCTCAACGGCCAGAACCGCTCGCCGCTACCACCGGCCATGATGCAGACGTAAGCGTGTGAATTTAACGAAGTAGACATAAAATATATTGAGCTTAGCCCGTGCCAATCAGCTCTCCCAAACCATCAGCCACGGGCACTTCCGCGACAAACCCGAGTTGCTCCTTCACCCGATCAGGACAGCCCAACGAATGGATGATATCGCCCTCCCGCCCTTCAGCGAAACTCGGTGCATCCACCTGAGGATAATGCGAGGCAAACACGTTCACTATATCGAGCAGAGAAGTCGCGTTGCCCGTGCAAACATTGGCCGAGCCCGATGTGATCTCAGGTCGCGTCGCCGCGATCACATTGGCGCGAGCCACATCGTGCACCGTAATGAAATCACGTGTCTGCTGCCCATCGCCAAAAATCGTCACGGGCTTTCCATCGCGATAGCGACGATCAAAAATCGAGATCACGCCCGAGTAAGGCGAAGCGGGGTCCTGACGCGGACCAAACACATTAAAGTAGCGATGGCAGCGAACCGTGAAACCCGATTGAGCGGCGCGAGCGTGCAACCATTCTTCGGAATTCCACTTGGCCTCACCATAAGGACTGACCGGCTTTTTCGGTGCGTCTTCCGGAATCGGCAAATCCGTCGTATCGCCATAGATCGCCGCCGAAGAGGCAAACACCACGCGCATCACCCCATGAGCTTCCATCGCCGTCGTCACGCGTTGGGTCGCGATATAGTTCAGACGCAGATTCAGATCAGGATCTTCGATGCTCTCCTGCACGCTCACTAAAGCCGCTAGATGGATGATCGCATCAGGCTGAAACTCTTTCACCAGCCCATCGAGCACACCTTCCTCCGCCACATCCGCGATGGCCAACCGGCATTTCGGCGACTTCAGCGCCTCTTCCAAGTTATGCCGATGCCCCGTCCGTAAATTATCGATGCCAAGCACGTCATGTCCTTCCGCCAACAAACGGTCGGTCGTGTGACTTCCGATAAAACCAGCCGCACCGGTGACGATGATTCGAGACATGATCGGAAGCTAGGTTCCTCAACCACGATGACAAGACCGCGCTCAACCAATCCCACCCAACGCCCCAAACATTAATGTGGAAATCAGGAAAGCTGGAAACAATCACAAGTCCACCTACCTCCACGCTGCCTCCTAGTCGCGCCATAGCTCCACCAGAGCGACGGCGGATCAGTTCCGTTTCCAGCCTTCCAGCTTTCCACATTAAACAGTCCTACCTCCCAGCTCCGCGCCTCTGCGTTAAACCCCATCCTGCCTCACAGTCCGTTTCTGCCTTGTTTCCTATTTTCCAGCTTTCCACATAAAATCGCTCTGCCTCTCAGCTCAGCTCGCCCTCCCTTCACCGTTCTTCCTTCATACTTCTTCATTCAGCCACATCGCGATCTTGCCTTGTCGCCTCTGACTGCCTTTGGCTCGCTATCGACATGCCACTCCCCACCCGCCCCGTTCAGCTGCGTTGCAACTTTCTCGACAATCCCCTCGGTGTCCACGATCCCAAGCCGCAACTCAGTTGGCGGCTCTCCACTGATTCGCGGCGCGGCGCCAGACAGACCGCCTACCGCATCACCGTAGCGTCACGACGTTCAGGGCCAGCCGATCTCTGGGACAGCGGTCGCGTCGAATCCGACCGCACGAATGGAATCGTTTACGGCGGCAAGAAACTCACCTCCCAACAACGCGCTTGGTGGCGGGTCGAAGTGTGGGACGAAGTCTGGAGCAAGACGAAAAGCAGCCGCACCAGCACCGCATCATTTTGGGAAATGGGACTCCTCAAGACTCAGGATTGGGGCGGCGACTGGATTGGCACTGCTCTCGCGGGCGGACCTGAATCCACCATTCCGAGCCCTTACCTGCGCACCCTATTTAACGTCGGCAAAAAAGTTGCCACGGCCCGACTCTACGTCACCGCCCTCGGTCTCTATGAATTTCAGATCAATGGCCAACGTATCGGCAATGATGAGTTCACCCCCGGCTGGACCGATTACGCGAAGCGCGTGCAATACCAGGCCTACGACATCACCTCCCAATTACGTGACGGAGCTAATGCCGCCGGAGCGATTCTCGGTGATGGTTGGTATTGCGGACGAGTCGGCTGGCGCAATCGCGCTTACTACGGTGATCGCCCTAAACTTCGCGCCAAGATCGTCATCACTTTCAAAGATGGCAGCGAACAGTCCGTCGTTACTGATTCGAGCTGGAAGACCGCCTTCGGTGCGATTCAGGAAAATGATATCATGCACGGCGAATCCTGCGACGCGCGACGCGAGCTCATTGGTTGGAGCAAGCCGGAGTATCGCGATCAGGATTGGGACAACGTTGAAACCTTTGCTCACCCCGCCATCGAGCTCTCGCCCACCATCGGCCAGCTCGTGCGCAACACCGAAGAGATCAGCCCCATCGCCGCTCCGACCAGCAGCACGGTTGAGGTGGGACCAGACTCATCCTGGATCTTCGATCTTGGACAAAATATCGCCGGACGCGTTCGCCTCAAAATCAAAGGCAAAACCGGGCAAGTGATTCGCCTGCGCTACGGTGAAGTGCTCAACAAAGACGGCACCCTCTACACGGACAATCTTCGTAAAGCTCGCGTCACCGATTTCTACACCCTCCGCGGCGATTCCAAAGGCGAAACGTGGGAGCCCAAATTCACCTTTCACGGATTCCGCTATGTCGAACTTCGCGGACATGACGAAGCTCTGACGACCGACGCGATCACTGGAATTGTGCTCCACAGCGACACCCCTCGCACCGGTGATTTCACCTGTAGCGATCCGCTCATCAATCAACTTCAGCGCAACATCGATTGGGGCCAACGCGGGAACTTCCTCGAAGTGCCCACCGATTGCCCGCAACGCGACGAACGTCTCGGTTGGACCGGTGATGCCCAGGTTTTCATCCGCACCGCCGCATGGAATCGCGATGTCTCTGGATTCTTCAACAAATGGCAGCGCGACATCGCCGATGCCCAACAACCCAATGGTTCGATCCCCGCCGTCATTCCGCACATCGATGGCGGTCCCCCACCTGATGGCGGCCCTGCGTGGGCCGACGCCGGCATCATCTGCCCGTGGACGATCTATCTTTGCTACGGTGACAAAGCCTTGCTCGCGGAGCACTACGAATCACTCACGCGCTTCATCGCGCAACTCAAGGCCAACACCAAAGGCCTCATCCGCTCTCATCCTGATCTGGATACATGGAAAGGCTTTGGCGATTGGCTCGCGCTTGATGGCAGCGGCAATGTCTTCGGCGGGTCACCCAAGGATCTGATCGGCACCGCGCTCATGGCTTACAGCATTTCGATCGCCGCGAAGATCGCTGGCGTGCTCGGTCACAAAAAAGATCAGGCCACCTACGAAAAGCTATTCGAACGCGTGCGTCGCGCTTACCAGAAGCGATTCGTTTCCGCTGATGGCCTCGTGACTGGTCTTACCCAAACCAGCTACGTGTTGACCCTTCACTTCGATCTCGCCCCCGAATCGCTTCGTCCGAAATTGGTCGACGAACTCGTGCGCGACATCGAAACCCGCGGCAACCTGCTCACCACTGGATTTGTCGGCGCATCCTATCTCCCCCACGTGCTCACGCGCTTCGGTCGCAACGACATCGCCTACAAACTGCTCCACCAAAAGCAGTGGCCCTCGTGGCTCTATGCGGTCACTCAAGGCGCGACCACCATCTGGGAACGCTGGGACGGCTGGACCGAAGAAAATGGCCTACAAGACAAGGGTATGAACTCCTTCAACCATTACGCTTATGGCGCGATTGGTTGCTGGCTTTATCAGATCGTCGCCGGAATCGAAATCGATCCCACTCAACCTGGCTACAAGCACATCCTGCTCGCCCCCCAACCCGGCGGCGAACTCACCCGCGCCACCGGCAAGCTCAACTCCATGAACGGAGAAATCGTCAGCTCGTGGAAACGTCGCGAAAGCTCATTTGATTGGGAAGTTGTTGTGCCGCCAAACAGCACTGCCACCGCCACCTTCCCCGTCCCCACTAGGTCCACGATTAAGGAAAGTGGTAAGGCCATCAATCGCGCTAGTGGCGTCACCAAAAACATAGACAACACTTACACCCTCACTTCCGGCCGTTACAAATTTTCCGTCACCTGGAAGTAACAAGCCAAGGTAGGGGCCGATCTCCGACTGTGTCCGCCATAGCCTTGGCGCAGGCCGGAGCGGCCCGCCTCCGAATTCATCCTTCACCCTTCTTTCTTCTCACTTCCCCCCAAATGCCTGCTCGTAAAAAATGGCGGATCGCCGGAATCAATTTTGATTTTCGACACATGGATCACCTGCTGAGCCACGCTCACACCGCGCGCAATGCAGAGATCGTAGGTATCAGCCACGAAGATTCGAAAGAGATGCAAGATGCGATTCGCGATTGCTCCATTCCGAATGATCGCGTCTTCACCGATTGGAAAAAGTGCATCGAGCAAACCAAACCCGATGTCGTGATTCTCTGCCCCGCCAGCGGGGCGCATGCCGATTGGGTGGAAAAGGTCGCGCCTTATAAAGTGCACGTCCTGATCGAAAAACCCTTCGCCGCCAACCTCGCCCAGGCTGATCGCATGGTTGCTGCGATGAAAAAAACGGGCCGCAAACTAGCCATCAATTGGCCCCTTGCATGGTATCCGCCACACATCACCGCGCATCGCCTGGTTAGCGCTGGACGCATCGGTGACCTGCAGGAAGTTCACTTCTACGATGGCAATCGTTCCCCGATCTGGGAACGAGGAAACCCGAAAGCCACTCCCCCCACTCTCGCGCAGAAAAAAGCCAGTTGGTTTTACGATGCCAACGGGGGCGGATCGCTCATCGACTATCTCGGCTACGGTTCAACCTTGGCCACCTGGTATTTCGACGGGAAAAAACCCACCGAAATCACGGCCGTCACAGCCGGTGCTCGCGGCGTGCCCGCCGATGAACAAAGCGTGACCACCGCACGCTACGGCGAATGGCTCTCCACCTTTCACACGCGTTGGGGCACGTTCTCCGATCCATGGGAACATCAGCCCCAGCCCAAGTGCGGATTTGTGCTCAAAGGCAGCAGGGGCACCATCGCCAACTACGACTACGAAGACACGATCCGCGTGCAAACCGCGCGCCATCCTGAAGGCAAAGTCATTGCAGTGGATAAACCGAAAAGACCCCGCACAAATCCCGTGCAGTATTTCCTCAACTGCCTGGAAACTGGCGAGCCCATCGCAGGCCCCCTCTCACCCAAGATCGCCCGAATCGGCCAGCAAATCGTCGATACCTCTGCTCTCAGCGCCAAGCAGAAGAAGACCCTAAAACTGCTCAAGTGACACAACTCTTTAGGGGTCTTCCTATCACCATTCCAAAATCCGAATTCGAAATTCCAAAATGCGATCTCCCAAACTCGATTACGCTCCACGAGGTCCTCGTCGCCCCAAATCGCATAAGCTCGCGCTCATCGGCTGTGGCGGCATCGCCGAGTATCATCTGAAAGCGGCCCAAGCCCTCGGAGTCGAAGTCGTCGCCCTCGCCGATGTGAATCTCGAAACTGCAAAAAGTCGCCGCGACGAGTTCTTCCCTCAGGCGGAAGTCTACGAAAACCACCACGATCTACTCGCTCGTGACGATGTCACCGTCGTCGAAGTGGCCACGCATACTGCGATTCGTCCCTCCCAAGTCATGAATGCACTCAAGGCGGGCAAACACGTCTTAAGCCAGAAACCATTCACCAGTGACATCAAAGAAGGCCGACGATTGGCCTCTTACGCCAAGCGACGAAAGCTCCATCTCGGCGTGAATCAGAATGGACGCTGGGCTCCACAATTTGCTGCGCTTATTGCTGCCACGAAAAAAGGACTTCTTGGCGACATCCACAGTTTGGATATGTCCCTCGCGTGGGATCACACTTGGATTCGCGGCTTGCCCGGTGCTGATCTCCATCACCTCATCCTCAGCGATTTCGCGATCCACTGGTTTGATGCGGTGGTCTGCACTTTCGGAGAACGTAAAGCCAAGAGCGTTTTTGCCAATGCCGTCAAAGCACCGAATCAGGACATGAAAGTGCCAATGCTCGGAAATGCCGTCGTCAATTTCGGGGACGGACTCGCGACTCTTGCCTTTAGTGGATACGAATCCTTCGCCCCTCAGGAATATCTCTGCTGCGTCGGTTCCAAAGGCACGCTCCGCGGCACCGCCAATGTCGCAAACCTCACCGAACTCGAGCTCACCACAAAAAAGGGCACCGCAAAAATCCCACTCAAAGGGAAATGGTTCCCCGATGCTTTTAGTGGCACCCTCGGAGAGTTCCTTCGTTCGATTGAAGAAAATCGTGAATCGACCATCAGCGCGTCCAACAACATCCGCACCTTGGAACTCTGCTACGCCGCCCTCGCCAGCGCCGACACCGGCCTTCCCGTAAAACCCGGCAAAGCGCTAACCGCCCGTTAATAACCAGCGCGTATCACTCCGCCTCAGGATCGGCATATTCTACCACCACCCGAAAGCCCAGTCCTGCTGATTGGGTTTTCTTTTCGAGTGAAGTCGCGGTGAGATCTTCGTCCGCACCCTCTTGTTTTGCCGGCGCAATTGGTGCGGTCTTGCTGCTATCGTTTGCATCCAACCACTCCGCCATCACGCCAGCTGCAGTCAGCTGACTGATCTCATCCGCTTGTGGCAGACGAACCTCACGTCCGAGAACCCATCCGACCCGAACCGAAAGCTCCTTCGCATCCGCCCACTGAATCGAATCGACGGGTAAGGCATCGTCGCGATTTTTGCTCGGATTAAATCGCATCACCTTCACGTAGGTTTCCTGGTCCACCAATTCGCGCATGATCATCGGCGCATCATTGCCCGGCAGCGGCACCAATCGTTCGTAGAACAAATCCTGCAATTCACGCAGTTGCTCGCGCACGCTCATCAGAAAGCTGTATTTCTTCCCCAGTCCTTCGTCGGATAGATTGCTGCGCGGAAACTCTTCCGCAAAACGCGTCATTAATTCATGGATCGCCTCAACCTGCTCGACTGCGCCGAGAGCACGGCGTTTCGCGAGTAGCTCATTAGCCACCTGATCCAAGGTGCGTGCTTCCCTCATCAGTGCCTCCGCCAGCGTCGCCTGCCTTTTCGATTCCAGCTCTTCAAACCGTGCACTCGATACGAACCGGCTCTGCGGCCACTCGCGATTGAGCTCATCCTGAAGAGCCACTGCGCGCGTGTAGTATTCGGCCGCTTTGATCAAGTTCTCTCCCACGATTGCTTCCACTGCTCCCGCTACCAGCACATCCACCTCGGCGGTTTCATTCGCGCCCTGCAAAGAAAGTTCTGTGGCCCATAACTGCGCTCGAAACCCAACGTCGGCAAACTTGGTGCGCGCAAAACGAGTATTCACTTCATCCATCAATTCACGCGCCTTCGTGTAACTTTCCAACGCCGCGATCCATTCCTCCTTTTTCAATGCAGTTCGGCCCTGACTCCATATCGCTTCGAGCTCGGCTTTGAGCGGACCGGCCTGGGCGGCGATTAGGTCGCGCTCGAGTTTGGTTTCGATCGCCAAATCTTTATACCGAGCCAACGCGCGACTCTGATTGATCGTGCGACGTTCTTCCAAGAGTTGGGCAAGCAAGCGTAAGTGATCTTGCACGGAAAGCTCACCCTCCAATTGCTCTTCCAGAGCCTCGATTCGCGGCCACGTCTCCATAGCGATCACGCTATCTCGGGCTACCAGTAATTTCTCCAAACGCTCGGACTGTTCCACGCCAGCACTCGGATTAAGGCGCAGGAGTTGCTCTTGCAACCCGATCGCTTTTTGCAGCGCTTCGCGGAGATCTTTGGGCGGTGCCAGCTTGGGATTATGTTTATGATAACGCCGCTCAATCGCTCCGATTTCGAGCGAGAGTTGCCACTGTTCAGAGTTCAACGCGGAGGGCACTTCAGCATGGTCGACCCGTTTCGGTCCAATCGTGGTGAGCACGTAAAAAAAACTGCCCATCACCAGCACCCCAACCGCAATCCACACCCATGCCTTTATGGTGAGTCCCCCGTATCTGGCGCTATCGTAATCAGGCATCGTGCGCTTCAAATTGCGAAGGCCTAAACAAAATGCGAGCGCGATTCGATTTACCAGCTCAGCGAAGGGCTCGACACCAGCCAATTTTCGGCATTCCTAGAAGCTATGTTCAACCAAATCACCATCCTCGCTCCCGGTCTCCTCGGCGCCTCGGTGGCGCGCGCCGTCTCTGCGCGTGGGTTGGCGAAACGCGTCATCATCTGGGCGCGCCGCCCGGAAGTGCGCGTGCAACTCGATGAGCTATCCTGGTGCCATGCCACCGCGGAAACACCGGAAGAAGCCGTCGCCGAATCCGATCTGGTGATCATCGCCGCACCAGTCGATTGCATCGTCCGGCTCACCCAACAGATCGCGCCACACTTAGCCGCCAACGCGATCGTCACGGACGTCGGCAGCGTGAAAGGCGAAATCTCACGTCTCGGCCACGTCGCCTTGAACGGCAAAGCCCACTTCGTCGGATCTCACCCCATGGCGGGTTCCGAGAAAACTGGTTGGGCAAACGGCGATCCGGAACTCTTTACTAAACGCACCTGTTTCGTCACTCCGCTGCCCGACACCAATCCCGGTGCCGTTGAAACCGCGGTTCGTTTCTGGCACGATCTTGGCAGTGAAGTCGTCACCATGAGCCCCGATGCCCACGACGAAATAGTCGCTCACATCAGCCATCTCCCTCACGTGCTCGCCGCTACCCTCTGCGCCTACCTGCAACGCAAGGATCACTCCTGGCGCAACTACGCCGGCGGAGGTTTACGCGACACCACGCGGATCGCCGCGAGCGATGCGAAACTCTGGCGCACTATCCTTGAGCAAAATCGCGACGAAGTGCTCCGCGCGATCAGCGAATTTCAGGACGAACTGCAATCGTTGCACTCCGCGTTATCCAACCGCGATTACCACGAAGTCACTACTAGGCTTGAGCGCGGCAGCAACTATCGCAGCGGATTCCGCCCCTGATCGACTTACTGAATTGTCATTGCGAGGAGTCTCCGCAGCGGGTGTCGTGGCAATCCACGTCTACATTCGGACATGCGATCAACTTAGTGGATTGCCGCGTCGCTAAGCTTCTCGCAATGACAGTCCTGCTTTTTACATACACTCTAGGTGGGCTGTTTTCTCAGTATCGTGAAAAACGACTTGGCGAAGTGACTCCGGTCCGCGACTCTCTGTAGTCGCATGCCTTTAGCTGATCCCTTGCCAATCACGCCCTTCACCTACCCGATCAGCGGCGTGGTCGAATTACCAGGCTCTAAGAGCATCACCAATCGTGCGCTCATCCTCGCGGCGCTCGCCGAGGGCACGACCACATTGACGGGGGCACTCTTCAGCCGTGATTCCCGAATCATGGTTGCTGGACTGCAAACGCTGGGATTCGTGATCACAGCGGATGAATCGACTCACACCATCGTCGTCGAAGGACGTGGCGGCGAGATTCCCATCAGCACCGCCAAGATCAATGTGGGCAACGCCGGCACCGCCGCACGTTTCCTCACCGCGCTCGTCTGCCTTCATCCCAATGGCACTTACGAAATGAATGGAGATGAGGCGATGAGCAAACGCCCCATCGGCTCCCTCCTCGATGCGCTCACCGAACAAGGCGCACACGCTGATTCGCGTAGTTTCCCCTTCACTCTAAAAACCGCCGGGCTTCGCGGTGGCGAAGTATCCGTCGATGCCTCGGAAAGCAGCCAGCTGTTATCCGCATTGCTCCTCGCGGGATCGCGCGCGCAGGCTCCGCTCAAGATTAACATCACCGGCGAACCCGGCTCGCGCCCATTCGTGGAGATGACCAAGCGTGTCATTGAGCAGTTCTCCCACAAACCTTCGACCTATGCGGTTGAAGGCGATGCCTCAGCGGCCAGCTACCTACTCACTCTGCCTCTCGTCACCGGAGGTGAAATCAAGTTTCCCAATTATCATGGCGATCTGCAAGGCGACCTCCGCTACCTTGAAGTGGTTCGACACGTCAGCTTGCAAGTCGATGAAGAAGATGGCGGCCGCCGCTACTTTTACGCACGCGACACCCGGCTAAAACCCGTTGAGCAAAACTTCCGTGAATTCTCCGATACCTTTCTCACGATTGCCGCCATCGCCCCGCTACTTGATGGCCCGACCAAGATCACTGGTATCGCCCACACACGAAAGCAGGAGACAGATCGCGTAACCGGTATGGCGCGTGAACTCATCAAACTCGGTCAGAAAGTGATCGAAACGGAGGACTCTCTGGAGATCCATCCGCAACCGCTCAAGTCCGGTGTCGAAATCGAAACCTACGAAGATCACCGCTTCGCGATGAGTTTCGGCATTCTGGGCTGTCACGACCTGCATGGAGATGGCGGCTCTTGGCTCTCGATCAAAGATCCCGCTTGCTGCGGCAAAACCTTCCCTACTTTTTTTGAAGTCCTAGAGTCGCTTCGTCAGACCTCGATTCATTCCTAAATGGCAAACCCTACCCCTATTATCGTCGCCATCGACGGCGGAGCCGCCTCCGGCAAGTCGTCGTCATCCAAGATTCTCGCTGAACGTTTCAATCTGCTGCACGTCGATACCGGTTCGTTTTACCGGCAAATCACGAGCGAACTCTTAAAGCAGGAAATCGCCCCCACCGAACAAGCTGGTCTCGAAGCCGCGTTGGCTGGCCTCGACCTTTCGACCCAACTCGACGGACGCTCCGCCCAGATGCTGATCAACGGTCAAGCCGCCGATGACGAGATCCGCAGCCAAACCGTCAACGAAAATGTCTCACACTACGCCGCGATTCCCGCCGTGCGCCAAACCTTGCTCAGCTACCAGCGTGGACAGATCGACGAGTCTCAGAAACACGACTTCCGCGGCCTCATCATGGAAGGCCGCGACATTGGTTCGGTGATTTTCCCCAAAGCGGACTTCCGTTTCTTTCTTCATGCCGATCCGGCCGAACGCGCCAAACGTCGTGCCGCTGAGGGACAGACCGATTCGATCGTGGAGCGCGATCGGATCGACTCCTCACGTAAGGTCTCCCCTCTTACCTGCCCCGATGGTGCCATCGATATCGACAGCACCCACCTCACTCTCAATGAAGTCGTCACTAAGATGAGCGATTACATTGCCACCAAACTTTCGCCCGCATGAGCAATTCGTTTCGCCAAGTTGAAATGCAGCTCGTTTACGGGTTCTTCCATTACCTCGCCACGGTGATTTATAGCATGTTTTTCCGGGGAGAAGTTTATGGCTCGGAAAACCTCCCCCAAGAGGGCTCCTTCCTCATCGCCGCTAATCACGCGAGCTTCCTTGATCCTCCATTCATTGGGAGCCAAGTGCCCCGGCAGATCGCTTATTTTGCCCGCAAGACTCTCTGGAATGGCAGCTTATCCTCATGGTGGCTAGACGCAGTCGGCACGATTCCCGTGGATCGTGACGGCGGTCAGGATGTCAGCGCCATCAAGCGGGTGCTCAAAGCGCTCAAGAACGATAAAGGTCTCATCCTCTTCCCAGAGGGCACGCGCACATTCGACGGTCATCTGCAGGAGCCCAAAGCCGGGGTCGGCCTGATCGCTTGCCGTGCTCAGGTGCCGGTGATTCCTGCCCGTATTTTTGGATCTTACGAAGCCTTCGGCAAAGGCCGTTCACTGAAACTCGGCACTCCTGTCACCATCGTATTCGGCGAACCGATTCTCCCCGAGGAATACCATGATGCCAGCGCCGGCAAAGCCCGCTACCAAGTCGCGAGCACCAGAATATTCGCGCGCATCGCTGGCCTAAAACAGCCAAGCCTCGCGGTTATTTAACCTTACAGTTCAGGAAGAGAAACGAACCCGACTCAGGGGGAGAACACGTCAATCGCTGTTTGCCACGATCTTCATTATCAATGGTGGCAAAAGACTCGGTATGCCTCGCGAGAACATCCAGTCCATACTCTCCGCTCTCACCGAATATAACGGCGACTGATCTTCCTCTATTTCAACCGCAGATCCAGAACCTGAAACCATCCTATGGATGCCTCTCCATTTTCACCCACACGGTGAAGTGGTATCAGTGCGATACTTCGCTAATGACGCGGATCATACATACCCGCCGCCATCTTCACTACAACGGGGTAGGCATCGCAAAAGAAAACAATCCAACCACATCGAAGCTAACAGACGGAAAACACCTATAAAGAACTCAGGGCATCAAGCGTTCTATTTTCCAAGCACCAGCTGTATCCGATGAATACCGAAAACGGTCATGAATGCGATTGGGGCGTCCTTGCCAGAATTCGAACGTTTCCGGCGTAACGCGGTAGCCACCCCATTTGTCCGGTAGCGGCACTTCACTTCGGGAGAACTTAGCCTTCATTTCCGCAAACTTGGTCTCCAACATAGATCGCGTGGAGATGACCTCGCTCTGACGAGAAGCCCATGCGCCGATCTGACTATCTCGCGGGCGGGAGAGGAAATATTTCAATGATTCCGTCGCGGGTATCTTCTCCGCCCGACCAGTGATAATGATCTGCCGCTCCAATGGAAGCCACGTGAACGAGAGGGCCAAGCGAGGGTTTTCCGCGATATCCCGCGCTTTAGAGCTTTCGTAATTCGTGTAGAAAACCAGTCCGCGATGATCGAAGCCTTTGAGCAGGACCGTGCGCAAATTGGTTCGCCCAGATGCATCGGCGGTCGCGAGTGACATCGCATTGGGCTCCAATATCTCTGTCTCAATGGCTACCCGCATCCATTGATCGAACTGCGTAAAAGGATTCGCATCCAGATTAGTTAGATCGAGCGAGCGATCAGCATAGTTGCGACGCATGTCCTCCAAATTCATACCAGCAAACTGACACGAAGCTGAACAGAAGCAAGTCAGCCCGAATCTACCGAGTAAAAACCCATACTAAGCCAGGCCGGTCGCTTTGCGTGCTCGTTGGAGCACATCGCTGGCGACGGCCCGGGCGCGCTCGGCTCCCTCGCTCAACATCTGCTCGACGTAGTCAAGGTTTCCAGCGAGCTCGGCACGCTTCTCACGATAGGTAGCAAAGTAATTCCAGTAGTGCTCAAAAAGACCCTTCTTCAGATCACCATAACCGAGACCACCCTCACGAAGACGGTTTTCGTAATCGGTCGCCACATCCGCGGGCGCCACGAGCTTCAATAATTGAATCGCGATATTTTGATCTGCATCCGGCTTGGGTTCATCGGGAGTGCGGCTATCCATCACGATGCCCATGATTTTCTTTCGCAGCGGCTTTTCCGCACCAAAAATGTCGATCGTGTTGTCGTAGCTCTTGCTCATTTTTTGCCCGTCAAGACCGGGCACAGTCGCGACATTGGCACGGATCTGTTCCTCGGGCACTACAAAGGTTTCGCCGTAGGTTTGGTTAAACTTAATCGCGATATCGCGCGTCATTTCTACGTGTTGCTTCTGATCCTTGCCCACGGGAACGAACTCAGAGTTGTAGAGCAAAATATCTGCAGCCATGAGCACGGGATAAGCGAAGAGACCAAAACTGGCCGGGATTCCTCTAGCCGTCTTGTCCTTGTAGCTATGGGCGCGTTCAAGCAGTCCCATGGGCGTGAGTGACCCAATGAGCCAGGTGAGTTCGCAAACTTCTGCTACGGCGCTCTGACGCCAAAATACGCTGTGCTTGGGATCGAGACCGCACGCGAGCCAATCGAGGGCCACACTCAGCGTATTGGTGCGTCGCTCCGCAGGATCATGCAACGTCGTCATCGAGTGATAATCAGCGATGAAATAGAAACATTCGTTCTGGGCCTGTGCTTCGATCGCGGGTTGCATCGCGCCGAAGTAATTGCCGATGTGCAGCGTGCCTGAGGGCTGAATGCCGGTAAGTGTTCTCATGATTGGGTTGGTTTACTAAATCTATCTCCTAAGATCGGAAAAAGAGAACGAGAAAGATTAAGAGAACCAGAAAGAATTTTCAGTCTCGGCGTGGCACACGTTTCAAGGCAGGCCGAACATGCGCAAACGTGCCCTCCTCGAGTTGGCCACCAAAGGGAGTCAATGGTGCGACTAGAGCACGGCGGCCGAGAATCGTTCCTGGCATCAGCACGGCGTTGCATCCTACTTCAGCCCCATCGCCGAGGATCGCACCGAACTTTCGTAAGCCTGTTTCGTAAAACATTTCCTCGTGATGCACGATCTGCTCTTGTTGATCCAGCCGCAGATTCGAACAGATCACTCCGGCTCCGAGATGGGCTTCATTTCCAAGGATCGAGTCACCCACATAGCTGAAATGCGGCACCTGCACGCGGTCCATCAGAAGGCAGTTCTTAAATTCGCAGGCGTTGCCGATCACACAGTCTGCACCGATGATCACATTGCCCCGAATATAAGCCCCGGGACGAATTTCCGTGTGCGGGCCAATCCAAGCAGGTCCGATGATCGTGGCGTAAGACGGCAGCTTGACCGTAGGGTGAATATAAACGTGCCCCTCAATCGACACTCCTGAAGGGACCGTGGGCAACTCCTCTTCAAATCGATAGCTCTGTAAAGCAGGAGCGATCTGCTTGATCCACTCCCAAGGCAACGCATCGGCCTCAAAATGAGAAGCGAAGACTACCAGTGACGGCGGCAGAGTAAAATATTCGGCTGCATTCATTAGCACTACCTCTAGCCGATTATCAGCAGGAATACAGAGTCTTTCTCAAAATTACCTCTATGATAATATTTTAGGCGATGCATCAGAATTCTCCATCTATATGATAAAAAAACACCCTGCGTTGAGACAGAGTGTTATAAAAATGGAGCGGGCGACGCGATTCGAACGCGCAACATCCACCTTGGCAAGGTGGTGCTCTACCAATTGAGCTACGCCCGCAAAACAGGGTTGAAAGAAGTAGGACAGCCTGAGCCTTCGTCAACGACTATTTTTCAAAGTCGCTCCAAGTCGAAAATTCTCTCGCCGCGAACTGTTTCCGGCAGAGACACCAGCCCCACCTTGCGGAGCTCTTGAGCGAACTCCTCACTCAGCAGAAATCGCAGTAAAGGATAGAGCGATTCTACCTCATTTCGGCGAAACGCCAATCGAAGGGGCCAGCTCAATGGATAATCGCCTCGATGCACATTCATAGCCGTAGGCTGATAGGCTCTCCCCGTCTGTTTCAGAGAAATGGCTACAGTTTCCCAATCAGCGTCAGCTTGGGGCAAATAGGCGCTGATACGGACACCTTCTTGATTATCATAAGTGGCGCCTTCTTCCGAATCCGATGTAAGTTGGGGGTTAACGGTAATTCCCAACTTATGCTGCAATATGGCTAAAGAAAGACCGGAGGCTTGCTCGACATGTTTCGCCAGCGCCATACGTGAACTCCCCTCACCATGAGCCCCAAAATCACGCCACCGCTTGCGAGCCCCAGTCGTATCACTGCTCAAAATCTCTCGGATCTGATCGTAAGAAAGTTGCGACAAGCTTAACTCACGAGGCACCCACAGAACCGCGACATGATAGCCCAGTGGTTCCCATGAATACTCGGTCTTCAAATCGGCATCGCCCGGCGAGGCACTAATCAATGCCACTTGCGCGCTGCCTGCTTCTAGCTCGCGCCGGCCGCTCAAGCTACCTTGGAAATCCAATTCGATCTCAATTCCCCTCTCCGCCGCAAAAGCCTTTACCGTGGCAGCTACCCGCGGTCCCAGCAGATCACTCCCAACCAGTCGCAATGGTGCTGCCGTTAGGCACGCCCCACTCAATCCCCAGAACAAGATAAATCCCAACACCCGACGCGAGCAATTACGCCTTCGGATCATCGTCTTCTGACTCATGTAGTTCGAGACGATCTCCTTCTTGTTTCGATGGAGACGATTGGGATCTTTGGGAACGTTTCGTATCATCGCTGTAATAAGTGTGATTATGCGTGTAGTAGTCGGCATCCTCGCCACCGCCGGCCGGCACTTGATTGAGCACTAAGCCGGGTAAAGGCGTCTTGATCGATTCCACAATCTGCTGCGCGAGCATCAGCATACTTTGTGGGTTTTGCCGATGTTGAATCAGCAACAAAGCCCCATCCACTCACTACACTCGCCATCATCGATGAATCGCTCACTCCAATGATCCGAGGCGAATCGAAAATGATTTCATCATACGTGCCTCGCAGAGAAGCCATCAGCCCACGCAAGCGATTAACATCAAGCAAACTGAGCGTAAACCCAGACGAGGCCCCGCTAGACAAGAAGTCGAGTTGCGGCACCATATCCTTCTGCAACACGGCCAACCAAAACAGGATCGGATTGAGGCCCTGCAAAAAGTAATTTTTTTCATAGCCATTCGCTGGCATCGGAGCGTGCGCAAAAAACGCCTTATCCATGCTCTCAGGAAAAAATCTCAGCGATCCCGAGATCACCATTGAATAAAACGGTGCTTTGTAGAGCTCCGGCATCGCTTTATCCATCTCGAACCCACTTAGTCGCGTCTCAATGTAAGAGTGCGCCTGCGGGTAGGTCACGGATGAGGAAAAGCCTTCGCCATTCGCGAGTTGTCGGCCTAAATCTGCCTGCCTCAAAGTCGCCTCATTCACCGGTCCCTCGAATTGCTTCCAGGCCACCAACAGTGAGAGCGCGAGCCCTCCCAGAAAAAGCGCCGACCAATCCACGATCCGCACGCCCCGGCCAGCTTCCAACCAGTGAATCCATTCCTGAATTGTCGGTGGTCGTTTCATAAATATATCGGGGTCTGGCGCTGCGATCTCAATCGATCACATCGAGCTCAGGCCATTGCACTAATTTGCGATGGAGTGTCCGACGACTGATCCCCATCAACGCAGCCGCTTTCGTGCGATTCCCGCGCGCCTTGATCAGCGATTCACGGAGCAAACGTTTTTCGTTCTCCTCTATCGATAACGGATTGGCAGCCGCCGTTTCTCCGAACGAACCCCTTTCACTTGCTGACGAGGTCGCACCACGAAATCGAGGATCGAGATCATACTCCGACAACGAACCGCCGCGATGCAGCACAACCACGTTCTCGCAAAAATTACGCAACTCTCGGATATTTCCCGGCCAACCGTAATTCTGCAAAGTATGCAGCGCACCGGGTTCTAGTGTGAGCAACGGCAACTGATTTTCTGCACTCAGAGATTTCAGGTAATGCGCGATCAACAGCGGCACATCATCCCGGCGATCACGCAAAGGCGGCATCAAGATGCGCACCACGTTGAGTCGGAAATACAGATCCTCGCGAAACTTCCCCTCCTTGACCATCTCTTCGAGATTTCGATTAGTCGCTGCGACGAGCCGCACATCGAGCTCGAGGGACTTACTGCCTCCCACGCGTTCGATCGTCCTGTTCTCCAAAAAGCGCAGGATCTTCACCTGAGTCGAAGCAGAGATTTCTCCGATCTCATCGAGAAACAACGTGCCGCCATCCGCCGATTCGAAGCGACCGATCCGACGCTCGTTCGCCCCGGTAAACGCGCCTCGTTCATGACCAAAAATTTCGCTCTCCAGCAGATTCTCCGATAATGCCGCGCAATGCACCGTGACGACTGGCCCTCGTGCCCGCGGGCTCGCTTGGTGAATTGCTTGCGCAATCAATTCCTTACCTGTGCCCGATTCGCCCTCGATCAGGATCGTGGCTTTCGAAGGCGCCACGAGTTTCACGCGATCAATCACCTCTTTCAGCGCCGTCGAATGGCCGATAATATGATCAAAGCTAAACTTCTCGTCCAAGCGCGCGTGGAGTTGCTTCACTTCCACTTCGAGCGTCTTGGTTTTGAGCGCACGTTGGATCAGCACTTCGAGCCGCTCGATATTAACCGGTTTCGTGAGAAAATCGACCGCACCGCGCTTCATCGCCTCAACCGCCGTCTCAATGTTTCCGTAGGCGGTCATCATCAGAACCGCTGGTCGATTGGCCTGCGCGAGGGCCTTATCGATCACCTTGAGACCAGATTTCCCGGGCATCCGCATATCCGTCAACACCACGTCGAATGACTCAACCCCCATCAAGTTGGCCGCCTCATCGGCATTGGCCGCCACCGACACATCATAGTTGTCCTCCAGAGCCTGCTGAAGGCCCTCACGGGTATGCTTTTCGTCATCGACGATCAGAACGCTGGACACCATATACCCTAGTCAGGCGCCTTGCGGTATCCGGTCAATGGGAAATTTTGGCACAGTTAGAACCCTAGGCACGCTGCATTGATCATTTCTGTGGTAAATCGAGAGGAAATGTAACCTTTCCGTTTATGTAACGTCTTCTGTTTCTGATGATTCCCACAGCATCCCGTAAACCGGGCCTCACCCTGATCGCGCTCCTAATCCCCTTCACGCTGGGACTGGCAGCCTGCAATTCACGTGAAAAGCGACACGAACAGCGTCTCGTGGCCCCACAAGTCCACGTTGCTCTTAGCGGTTCGACCGAGTTTTTTCAAAACCGCATCCAAGCTATCGCGACTCTCGATTCCGTGCCTCGTCACGCCCAAGGACCACGTCAGAAAAGGGAAACCAGCTCGCGCCCCCAGCCTCGGACCTCCGGCAAAGGACGAGGTCCTGATCAAGGCGGAGTTCCCTCCGGCCGACCTAGCCGCGGCAATCTCGGTAGTCAGCAGCCCCCTCTAGCACTTCGTGTGACGTTTACCAATAAAGGAATCACGCCACTTATCCTATCAATTCGCGAGCTCAATTCCGCTTTAGGTAACTTCGTCGCTCAGCCTGATCAGGCCAAACTCGCACCAGGCGAATCAGTTGAACTCGAACCCATGATTTCACGTATGGGCGTAATCTCTGGCCGCATTCCCCTCGAGGTGGAACTGCGAACCGAAGGGCATACCGAATCACAAACCATCATACTTAAAGAGAAACCGCCCGCGCAATAGCCACCGATTTCATGATCAGCTAGCCTCTTCGGTCAACTTGATCCGCGCATCTCTCGTAGCTTCCCTGCCGCAGCCCAGCCGGAAAGCGCTGCTCCCTCCACTCGTGGTGCCGAAAACGCATCGCCTGCCATGATCATAGCGGGAGCTTCATTCACCACCAGACAACCGCATTCATCCGTATGGATAGGTCGGCTAAATTTCCAGCCGTGAGCCTTAAACTCCTTCACCTCACAGCCAATCCACGGTGCCGCTGCCTCGATTAACTCTGCGGCTACCTCGAGACGATCTCGGTCCCAATTCGCCAAGCTATATTCTGGCGTCGCGTGGATCGTAATCGCCGGGTGGTTCGAAATTCCTTTCTGATGATTGTCTGCGAGCCAAGCAATCGGACCACCATCCTTCACCGAAACCCCACCCGGAGGCGGCAGCTTCGACGAATCTTTGAGCAACGCCATCCCGACCAAGCAACGCTCGTAAGTAATCACCTGTAGACGTTGACGCAATTCTGCGTCCGGCGACCAACCTCCCGCATCAAACATCGCGAGAGCTTGCGGCACCGGAGCGGTTTGAATTAACGCGCGAGCAGAAAGAGAAACTCCGTCCTTTATCTCTGCAATCCAGCCTCCGGTCCTTTTTTTCAGAGCCGTGATCGGATGCTGTAAACGCACATCCAATCCCGCGGCAATATTCTTCGCAATTCCTGTCATCCCCGGGGCACCACGCCAACGCATGTGCCCATCCTCGTTCCCATCGAAACCACGACACCATTCCATCGCACAACCCGCAGTCTCCCAGTCGTTCAGAGATTTCAGAAAACGATTATCACGCCCCGTGATGAATTGCGCACCATGATCAAATACTGCGTCGCCAAAACGCCGCGTCGCCATCCGCCCCCCGACTCCCCGCCCCTTGTCCACGACCGCGACCCGCAGCCCATCAGTCTGCAACTCTTTCGCCGCAGTCAGTCCGGCCATACCCGCACCAATCACTAAGACATCGAGATCATCATTTTGGGAAACGCTCATCGGCGAGGAATATGCGGTCGCTCAGTCATGATGCAAATCCGTCATCCAACTTATTCTGCCGAATGAACCGCGATTGAGCCCAGTTATGATTGCCCACCGAAAACGTTTCGGCTCAAATCCCGCTCCATGTCCGCCTCCCCTGCGACCCTCGACCGCGCTGAATTGCGCGCGTTTCTGATCTCCAATCTCGAGTCCCATCTCGATGAAACTCTCGCCAATGTGAGACCCGATGGTCGCCTTGGCACCGATCCGTGGATCAATCGCGATCAGCACGATATCCTGCCGCTCACTCTGCTCTACCAAACCGAAGGTAGCTCAATTTATCGCGATCCCAAAATCCTCGATGTCATTGCCAAGGGAGGCGCCTACCTCGCCAAGAAGTTGGATGAAAAAGGCATGTGGCGATTCGACAAGAAAGACGGTTCTTACTGGGGGCAAATCTACACACCGTGGACCTACCTTCGTTGGATCATGACCTACAAGCTCATCAAAGACGAGCTACCCACTGATTTGCGGAAGGAATGGGAAGACGGACTCCTGCTCGGATTCACTGGAATCTCTGCCACAGAACTCAATTCCAAGAGCAACATTTACCCCGGCCCGCTTCCTGGTCGCCCCGCGCTCAAAGAAGGCGAGGTCATTCCTTGGGTGCACAACATTCCCTCACATCACGCGACAGCACTTTTCCTCGCCGGTGAGTTATTTGATCGCCCCGAATGGCAGCAACAAGCGCGTGAGTTCATGCAACTCGTCGTGGCCGCCCAATCTCCCCACGGTTGGTGGACAGAGCACGTCGGCCCGGTTGTCCTTTATAACCGCGTCTACATCGAGGCTCTGAGCCTCTATTACATGCTCAGTAACGATGAGTCCGTCCTCCCCGCCATCGAACGTGGCAATCGTTTCCATCTCAATTACATGTATCCGAATGGGGTGATGATTGAGACCGTCGATGAGCGAAATCCCTACGGAGTGCTCACCCTCAAACGCGACGCCGACGGCACCGCGCATTACCTCCCTAAGCAGGTCAACATCCACCCCGGCCTCTTCTTTTCCGATTCCGGTCGTGCCCTCCTCGCACATCAAATGCCCATCGTTCGCACGCGCGATCAGAAGGAAGTCGTCGATGTCGATTATCTCTATTACTGCCTCAACGCGACCGACGGCGAATTAACCTACACCGCCAGGCAAGAACCACGTTTTCGCATGGGCGACGATTCACTCATCGCCCGCGAAAACCCCTGGATCGTCAGTCTCTCCGCCTATTGCGCTCCCCGCTGGCCCGGCCGGTTCATTCAGGACCGCCAGAATCTCGCCAGCATCTACCATCGCGATTCCGGCCTCATCCTCGGCGGCGGCAACACCAAGATCCAACCCCTCTGGAGCACGATGACCGTAGGTGACACCGCTCTCCTCAAACCCACCGGCGCGAGCCGAGATACCGACCTCGCACCCGTAATCGACGTCGCCTATACCCCCGACGCCTGCGAAATCGCAGAGCCTTCCGCTCGTAGTTGGATGCAGACGATCACCACCGCCGGAGCCATCGCCGAGCTCGCGTTTGAAATCGTCGACGACAAATCGATTACGATTAGCTCGCGCCTCGTGAAACCAGCTCCCGACGGCCGCGCCGCCGTCGCCCATCTGACTTTTATTCCGTATCCGGAAAGCCCGATCCGTTTCTCTGATGGCAGCACCGCTGAACTTGCGGATGCCAAATGCGAGAAAACCGGACAGACCTCCATCGCTCATCACAATTGGAAAATAACCCTGCCCGAATCTTCTCAGATCAACTGGCCGGTTCTACCACATAATCCCTACACGGATGATGGCCACGCCGCGACCGAAGAAGCCCGCCTCGTCGTCTCCCTTCCACTCACGAGCGATTCGCACGAACTCACGCTGAGTATTGAGGGTTAATTGGGTCTAAACACAAAAAGGGCCACCTACCCCTAGGTGACCCTTTCTAACAGCAATAAAACTTTTAACTACACAGAGGAAGACGCACCCAGTTCAGTTTCGTTCAAAATTTCGAAGTATTTTTCTGCGTTTACAGTTTTGTGACAAATCCTGCCCCAAGCCAAATCGGTTCCATCGGGGAGCGCTCCGCACTCCCGCAGAATTCAGACCCAAAATATTTTATCCCCACCCCATCAGCGGGCTTGCTAAACGTAGAGAGTTTCGAGGATAAGCGCATCACGCTCGGAGCGAATCAATTCGCCTACCAGCGAAACAATCCAACCAAAGGAAATACCATGGGCGATAGATCCCCCAAATCCAATCAGAAGCAGGCCTCGCAGAAACAGTCTAAAAACGACGCCTCGAATAAGCAGAAACAAGCACAACTGCTGTCGCAACAAGCGGCCAAAGCCAAGCTCGCCGCCAACAAGAAAAAGTAAGCCCCAGAACAGGACGACCGCCCCATCCTCACCGGATAAGCGGTCGTCCTTTCTATTTACCAACGGAGCCAATCGGCGAGCCAAGGAGAACAGAGCAGCAGGAGCATCCCTCCAGCTAACCAGCCACCTGCGCGAGGATTGAAATCGCGAGCGATTCGTTCCCAAGAAAAGCGAAACAGCCATCGCCCCACCGCAAGATCGAGGAGCAGTGTGAGGCAGATCCAAAACAGCCCTACATCCCAGAGATCGTTCGACGACTCGGCTCCCAACCAAGGCAACATCAGCCAGACGACGATAAAGTTCACGATCGATCCGCTGATCACGCCCAACTGCCGGGCTCGCCGATCACCCACGTGCCGATTGAGCAACCGCACTCTCAGCACCCCTTGGAAAACTTCCAAGACAGCCATCACCACCCAAATTAAAAGTGCTCGCGAAATCATGCTCAACCCGGGTTCAGACAACCGAGTAACAAAAAAGCCTTCATCCCGAGTAGTAAGAGTTTTACCGCATTCGATCGCAAGATTACAGAATGCCCATCTGAGAGAGTCTGATTAAACTCGATTCGAGTTTTCCAGCCGCCCGAGCGCTTGGCCAATCGCTGCAAGATAGTCCGGATGCCACAGCTCATGATCGGCTTCATCGACCACGGTGTAAGATCGTTGCTGGTAAAAATCGCGCACGGATTCGGCCCGCCGATGCATCTGTTCATCCTCTTTCCCACCTACCAGCACGTCGGCGGGAATAGCGGCGTTACCCTCACGATATGAGAGCATCCAGCGTTGTGGTTCGTCATCGTCCTCCAGAAAGAACGGAGAGATTGATCCGAGAATCCGATGTTTGGCCTGGAGGGCTCCCAAGTGTGAGTAGAGAGCGCCGAGTGAAAACCCCATCACTACCTTACCCATAGTTTGAGCGCCGACTTGAGAAAACACAGTCGTGTCTCCGAACGCGGGTTGCGGCCCCGCCCAATCGATCTGCACAAACTCCGTTTTCCAACCGCACGACTCCACGAAATCCACGAAAGGTTGAAAACGTTTCTCTGCACCCGGCATGGGTGGGACGATGGTGAGGATCGGCATGCCGCTGAAAGAATCATACCCCGAGCGCGCGTCAATATTTGGCGAGGATCTACTCCCTCACCTCAGAGTTTCATCCTTCTAAGTTCATACCTCATCCTTCTCCGTCTTCCTTCTCGCTTGCCGCGCGCGCCTCCCCTCCTCAAACCCCACCCCGTGCAATCCACCGAATCCATCGAGGCTATCCGCCACTACATCGATACCCATTGGGCCGAGACCTATCGCGAATCGCGCGCCGATACCGATAAAGAGATTTCCCTCCCCCATCCGCACACGGTGCCTTCCACCGATCCGATGATGTGGCTCTTTTTTTATTGGGACGTCTATTTCACCAATCTCGGCCTCCTCCGATCCGGCGAAATAGATCAGGCGCGCAACAATGCCGACAATGTCCTCTCGCTGATCGAACGCTTCGGCTACGCGCCCAACATGACTACCCGCGTCGCGCTCAATCGCACGCAAGTCCCCGTCTCCGCGATGCTCTGCCGAGATGTTTATCAGCACACGCAAGATCGCGATTGGCTCGCACGCACTCTACCGATTCTCGCTCGCGAATACACATTTTGGATGACGCTCCGAATGGCGCCCAATGGCCTCAATCGCGCCTACACTCACGCCGATCCCGCGACTGTTGATCACTTCGGCGAGCTGATCGCACCGCGACTCAGCGACATCCCCACTGAGCCCATCGCGCGCCAACGCTACCTTCACCACAAGATGGCCGAATGCGAAGTGTGGGATTTCACCCCACGCTTCGACCAACGCTGCACCGACTTCAATCCCGTCGATACCAACTCCGCGCTCTACCATTTCGAAATCACAATGGCCGAGCTGCAAAACGAACTGGGCAACACCGACGAGGTCGCGCTTTGGCTCAAACGCGCCGCCGCCAGACGAGAGCTAGTCGATCGCTATCTCTGGGACGATGAACAGGGATTCTATTTCGATTACGATTGGTCCAACGGCAAACGCGGTCCCGTCGTTTCTGCGGCTGCGTGGCTGGCGATGTGGAGCGGTCTTTGCTCCGACGAACAAGCCGCTCGCATGGTCGCCAATCTCCCCCTCCTCGAACGCGATCACGGCCTGATCACCTGCGAGGAAGGCAGCAACACCTCCGCTAACACGTATCAGTGGGACGCCCCCAACGCGTGGCCACCGATGCAGGCCGTCGCCATCATGGGCCTCGACCGCTACGGTTATCATGATGATGCCAAACGACTCGCCGAAAAATACATCGGCACCTGTGCGCGCAATTTCGAATTGACCGGCCAACTCTGGGAAAAATACAACGGCATCACCGGCGCGCTCGACGTCGCCGACGAATACAAAATGCCCCCCTTCCTCGGCTGGACCGCCGGCGTCTTCCTCTACGCTCGCGAAGTGCTCATAACAAACACTTAGGTTCGAAGCGGACGTTCGAGCGTGATTTCCTCTTGCCGAAAAATTCGCTCCAACCACCGCGTTGAATCGAGCATCACCGTTTCCTCGAGTTGGGCCATATCCAGCCCCTCCAGATTCTTTGTATCGCGATGCCCCGGAACGCAGATCAGAGGATCATACGGCGGTTTTCTGAACTCGTAAACTCCGCGACCTAGCTCACCCGTTCCACGACGATCGCGGAACGTCGTGTCGTAGGCCCAGCAGTTTTCGAAACACACACGTGTCATTCCTGCCGCCTGCAATCCCTTCGTCGTTTCGACGATGGGCAGATGTCCTTCACCAAGCGGAACGCCAAGCCACATCGGTTCATCCACTCCTGGGGTCTCGCCTGACGGAATCGTCACATGATCTTTCAAATGCGCACTGCGACAATACCGTCCGAGCACGCGCACCGATTCAGCGGGTTCTTCCATGAAGATTGCGGAATTACCGTAATCAAACAGCGCCTGCACCCGAGGATGATTTACTCGATGTAAAACCGTCGCCACCTCAGTTGCCGTGAGATCCTCGTGATTCTCGAGTAGCAGCGTGATGCCCATTTCTTCTGCTAAGGGTGCGACCGCTGAAAGTCCGGTCACCGCGCCATCGGACTGATCGCGGCCGTCTTTTAACGGCACTGTGTAGGTTCGCAAATATTCCGCACCCAGGTGTCGCGTAATATGCAAATCTCTGGTCAACTCTTCGACTTCCGTGCCGTTGACTTCTGTATCGACGCCCAAATCACGCTCTTCGATATGAGCGCGAACTTCCGCGAGATACGTCGGATCGGCACTCTTCACAAAAATATGGGGGAGATTCATAATCCCCAAATTGACCCCACTGAATCCCAATCTCGCCGCATCATCGATCAGCTCATGGATATCGAATTTCCGTTCGCTCCGGGCGCGCCATCGGTAATTGAAATAGTGCAGGTAAAGCTGCAGGGGACGTTGTTCAGACATGGATCAGCGTATGAGGGCGGCGTAAGCTTCTTTCACGTAATTGAGACTCGCCTTGGGTGCGAATGGATAAGCGATGTAAGCGTCAGACATTTGCGGCCAGCTATCCGCTAGATTCCACAGAAAGATGCCCCAGCAATTTGGTTGGTTGCCGTAGTATTCGATCCAGAACTTCGAGGCTTCGCCCTGTAGTGACTGCGTCTTCTCAATCATGTCATCCAAGTCCTTCGGTTCTTCCCAACCGCGCTCGCGGATGCTGTCCCAATTCTGACGATAACGTCCCTTGCGATCGAGGCGAATGCAGTCGGCCCCATGCGTGAGGTATTCCTCGTTCCAAATCGGCCAGAGCTTATCCCCCGGCACCCACGATTCGATCACCTCGCGCGAGGGGAAACTCAGGTGCCCGATCTCAGTCACCATGCGCGGATGTTGTTTCACATAGAAATCTGATTTGTAGGAAAACCCGTGTCCCCAAATGTGACAGTCGCCTTCCTTTGGCTCGTTCTGATCATAAGTGATTGGCGAAAAGGGTGAAGTTGGGACGTAAGGAGTCAGCGGTGCATGCGTCTCCACCTCCTTGCGGAGCACTTCTTTGCTAAGGCGGTTGTTCCGATATTCTGGATAAAGAAAACTGTTATCCGCGAGAACGTCGTTTTCATTGTCGCCAAACCACGCGATTACGCAGGCGAACTTTCGTAGCCGTCTAACTTGGTATTCTGCCTCAAGTCGCGCGTTTTCGAGAAACGTGTTGTCCTGCGGATAACAACCACACGCATACATGAAGTCGTGAGTGATGATGATACCCAGCTCGTCGCACTTCGCGTAAAACGAATCGAGTTCGTAAACGCCCCCGCCCCACACGCGCATCGCGTTGATATTGGACTCCTTCGCGATCGTGAGCAGTTGATCATAACGCGCTTCATCGACCCGAATAAAATTCCCATCTGCCGGCGTCCAGTTCATGCCCTTCAGAAAGATCCTCTTACCATTAATCGCGAAGACGAAGGAGATGCCACCATCGTCATCGGGCTTCTGGATCAAGCGCACGGTGCGAATACCGAAACGCCCAGCGCGTTGATCGAGTTCCGATCCCTCGTGACGCAACGTGGCCTTCCAATCGTAGAGCGGTTGCGCCCCATGATCATGCGGCCACCACAGCTTCGCATCGGCCACGGTGAAACGCGCGACGGCGCGAGCACCACTCGGGGTCGCATCCATCGTCAAGGTGCGTGATTGTCCCGCCACGATCAGATCTACTTCCACCGAATCCGGCGTGCCATGATTCTGCTGTAGCTCGACCAGAGCTTCCAGTTCTGCCGATCCATCGTCGTGCAAGGCAATCGTCGTCACATGCACATCGTCGATTTCAAACGGATCGACGAGGACCCACGTAACGGGTTTCCAAATACCCGTCGTGACCAAGCGTGGGGAAATATTCCAACCGTAACACGACTGAGCCTTGCGCGCCTGAAGACGGGTCATCTGTCCGTTCCCCTTCACATCGGATTGGCGCGACGGTCGATCAGGCGGAAACAGCGGTGCTCCGAGACAGACTTCGAGCCGGTTGCTCTCTCCTGCTTTCACCAGATCCGTCACATCCAGTCGCAGCGGTGTAAACATGTTCTGGTGTTTCCCGACCTCGACTCCGTTGAGGTAGATCGTCGCGAAGGTATCGAGGCCTTCGAAATTCAAATGCAATCGTTGCCCCGCGCCCGGTGTCGGCGGCGTGAATTCCGTGCGATACCACCAATCCATCTCTTCCATCCAACGGATGTGATCGTGATTGAGTCCGTAAAAAGGATCTTCGATTTGCCCCGCGCGTTGGCAATCCAGATGCACCTCGCCGGGCACTTGCGCGTCGATCCAACGCTCTGCGAGAGGCATGGCCGAACAGGCTTGGGTCGGCCCTAAATTAGGCTCCCCATACATTAACTTCCAGGAAGCTTCGAGAGGTAGAGATTGTTTCATAAGAATTAGAAAATGTTGGCCGGGATTGCCGTATCCCGCCTTTAAAATGTTGGTTGATCGTCGAAGGCGGGATCAGCGATCCCGCCCTACATTTGGGACACATTAAAAAAACCTTCAGTTCTTCAGCATCCGCACGCGGCGATCTTTTCGAGGGAACTGTAGCGTGACCACAGTGCCCACTCCTTCCTTACTCTCCACGCCGATCTGGCCGCCATGCTCGCGCATGATGCGTTGCACCACCATTAAACCGAGTCCGTTGCCGCCTTCCTTTGTCGTGTGGTAAGGCTGAAAAAGTCGCGTCAATTCCTCCTGCTTGATCCCTACCCCGCTATCACCAAAAGCAAGGTAAACCATTTCATCATCGGCTCGTGATTTAATATGCAACTCACCACCCGGTTGCATCGCTTCCATCGCATTTTTTATCAGATTAAAAAACACCTGTTTCACCTGATTACGATCCGCCATCACGATAGGTAAATCGTCAGGTGTCTCCGCCTCCACTTGGACACCTCGATCTTCCAACTCGTGCTGTTGAAACGAGAGCACCTCGCCGAGCACTTCCGTGAGTTTCGTGGCGGCCAAGTCCGGAGTCTGCGGGCGAATCGCTTCGAGAAAATTACTGATGATCCCATCGAGCCGCTGCACTTCGCCTTCGCAAATTCGAATCGAATCAGCGACCGAATCAATCTCCTTGCTGGCCTTCAGCTTCTTCAACTTTCGGTTGATCAGTTGGAGATGAATCGTGAGCGAGTTGAGTGGGTTGCCCAATTCGTGAGCAACGCCCGCCGCGAGCAACAACACCGAGGAAGTGCGCTCGTTTTCGATGCGCTCTTCTGTGCTTTGTTTATCCCGCGTGATATCGGATAGGATCACCGCAAATCGACGTTCACCTGAGTGATGATCCCCGTGAAAAGGCACCATGTAGAGTCGCACCGTGCGCGGCTCGGGATAGGTGAGCTCAAATTCACGCGTCATCACCGGCATCGTCGCCTCGTCATCCAGAGACGCGTCGAGCGAAGGCTCTAAGCCAGGCACCAATCGCCACAAAATTTCTCCGACCAGCTCATCATCGCCGAGACCGATCAAATGATGCGCCGCCGCATTGGCGTATTCGATTTCACCATCAATCGTGACGACCAGCACACCCTCTTGCAGGGCGTTAAAGATATCTTCAAACAGGCCACGTTCCTTCGCGAGGCGTTGCACGAGATTAGTCAAGTTCACCGAATCTAACCTATCGAGGCGGCCAAGGACGCGGTCGAGTGAGGAATGTTTCTTCGGAGGCATCGTGATTTTTCTGAACAACCTACGCCGTGCGGTCAACGTCGCCTGCGATCTTCACGAGGATTTGTCTGCCGGTTCATCCAGAAAGTCCACCTGGTCCGGATCTACCCGCTTGGCGAAAATCTTCCGCAAGAAGACCTCACGGTGCTGAGGGCAACGGCCAATCCGCAGCAAGGCCTCGCGGTGCACATCCGTGCCGTAACCTTTATGTTGCGCGAAGTTGTATCCGGGATGCACCGAATCCATCTCCACCATCAATCGATCCCGCGTCACCTTCGCGATGATCGAGGCCATCGCTATACAGAGCGACCGCGAATCGCCTTTCACCACGCCCGTGTGCGGATAGGGAAAGTTACGCAGCGCTAACCCGTCCACAATGATGTGAGCCGATATGGTGGGTTCAAAATTCTCAATATCCTCGGGCGTGGAAAACAGATCCGGCTCAGTCTTTTGCTCAAACGCTGACGGCGGGTAAATCCCTTCGAGCGCACGTCGCATCGCCAGCTTGGTCGCGCCGAGGATATTGTGTTTCTCAATCTCATCGACATCAGCGATTCCGTAATTCGCGTGAATCTGTCCTTGCGCAGCGAGGGTCTCGAAATCGAACCACAACGCATCGCGCTCAGCCAACGTGAGCAGTTTCGAATCGTTGATTCGTTTCGCATTCGCCAATGCCCATCGGCTTTCCAGAAACTCCTTATTCACCAGCACTGCGCCCGCGACCACCGGTCCGGCCAATGCCCCCCGCCCCGCTTCATCGACGCCAATCAGACTCTCAAACGTAGCGAGACGCTTGAGATCAAAAGAACGAAGCTGACGACGTTTAGGCATTAATTACGCAAATGGGAAAGATATCAGAAACCTCGCTTATCTCCATGACACCTTAGGGCCAGGTGGTTTGAGCGGTAACTCATCTAGTTTACCCGCATCAGAAACGACTTCGTAGGCCGTGCGAAAATGCAGTTTCGCGAAATCACCGAGCGCGCGGGCGCCGAATTTCTCGATGATCTCGTGAGCCTGTTTTTTCACCAAAGGTCCGGCTCCCTTTTGCAGAGTATCGCCAAACTTTTTGGAGAGCGTGTGCATCTGCCGCACATATTCAGCGCGGGCCACAATCGATGCCGCCGCGACCACCGGATCTTCTTCCGCTTTCGTGCGCATCCGTAGATCGAAGTTCTTCAGACCCTTCCGCTTCAACTCACGCTGCACGAGCGGTTGCTTGCTGAATTGATCCAGCAGCCCCCATTCAACCGGTTTTTCTTCCAGCGCTTGCATCAACGCGATGCCGTGCTCCCACGCGAGCAAGCTGTTCAGATTCGCGCGAGGTCGCGCCATCAACTCGTTGTAACGAGGCATGCCACATAAACACGTTTTTACGGCCGCTCCCTTCGTGCTGCGAATGATCTTATCCAGTTCGATGATCTTTTTGTCGGTGATCTTCTTGGAATCCTGGGCGCCCGCTTTGCGCCAGGCCTCAATCGCATCGCGATCTGCAATCACTGTTGCTGCAATAATTGGCCCGAAAAAGTCACCCTTACCGCTTTCGTCTAAACCGGCGTGAGATTCAAACCAATCGGGATGCAGCACTTTGTCGTAACCGAGTTTAGGGGCACCGGTGATTTCCGGCTCCAACGTATTCGAAACGAAGTCCTCCGTGCCCTTGCCCACGATCAGCACCTTCCCGCTGTTGTAAGCGGAGATGTTCAGTTTCAGCGCTTCGGCTTTGAAGGCGTAGTGCGTGTAGGCGACGTCGAACGGGGTCCATCCTCGCGCCTCGCAAATACCACGCAGTTTATCGATCTGCTCCTGATCGAGCTTGATCGTATAGGTGCTGATTTTCTTAGGAGCTTTGTCATCGTCGGAGGACTGCTTGGGCATGGCTGGCATTAGCCGCAATATCGCCCGAAATCACAAAGAGAAAATGCCCTCTTTCCACTTCCGTTCTTTTCTGTCTATTTGCGTTTCTCGTGCCGGATACCTCCCAACTGATTTCGAAACAGCAGACCTTCCGCACGGCTCTCCTCAAGTGGTATCGAAAAAATGCCCGATCGCTGCCTTGGCGGGATCAGCCTTCGCTCTACAAAACAGTCGTGAGCGAGTTCATGCTGCAGCAAACGCAGGTGAAAACCGTGCTCCCTTATTTTGCACGCTGGATGGATACGCTTCCGGATTTCGCCACACTGGCTGCCGCGCCAGAATCCCAAGTGCTCAAAATCTGGGAAGGCCTCGGTTACTATTCACGCGCCAGACGATTACACGCCCTCGCGCATGCCATCGTCGCATTTCCTCAGCCACCGCAGACAGTCGATGACTGGCTCGCGCTCCCCGGAATCGGACCCTACACCGCCGCCGCGATTACCAGCATTTCATTCCGCGTTCCCGCCGCCGTCGTCGATGGCAACGTCGTGCGCATTCTCGCAAGACTCACGGCCGACGAAACGGAATACCGCGATGGCAGCACCGCCGCCAAAGCTTACACCGGACTCGCCGATGCCCTCATAAACCGCAAGAAACCCGGGGATCACAATCAAGCGATGATGGAACTAGGCGCCACCGTTTGCGCGCGACGCAATCCACTCTGCTCAGCTTGCCCTGTGCAAAAACTCTGTGTCGCGGATCAGCAGGAAACACCTGAAGTCTATCCGCGACTCGTCACGAAAAAGATCGAAAAAGTCACCGTGGATCGTGCTTGGTGCGAACAACGTGGCCGCGTGCTCCTTCACCGCACTTCCGGCGATGCCAAGCGTCTAGCCCATCTCCACGAGCTGCCCACCTTCGAGCAGATCGGGCTCGCGCCGGCCGACGCCAAAACTTTGACGCTGATCGCCAAGAAACGCCGCAGCATCACGCGTTATCGAATCACGGAAATGATTTATCAGGTCGCATCGAGCCGAATCCCGAAATCGGACGAACTTATTTGGGTGCCACGCGACGAAATCGAATCGCTCACTCTCTCAGGTCCCCACCGCCGCTGGGTGCGCGAGCTTCTCGTCAAACAGTTAAAAACTTAAGCGGGCAGCAGCGCTTCAATGCGCTCCTTGGATTGCACAACCTCTTCGACTTCTAGTCTCGGACTGAGCTCCAGCACGAGTAGGTGCTCGGGTTTCCAAAGTCGGCTGATCATCCAGAAATCAATTTCACCTTCTCCGACGGGTTGGTGATCCTTCCCCTCATCGCTCACATCGTGCAGATGAAATCCGAGTAAGTGCGGCGCGAGTTTGTTGAGATGCTCTTCATGATTGAGCAAACCCAACCGCTCTTTAATCGCAGCGTGGCCGGTATCGTGCCAATACCCTGCGGGAGCCCCTTCGGGGAAGCTCGCGACAAAGTCAAAATAGTCAGCATCGAGCGGCAATTCGGTGAAGCTCTCGCGATTTTCGAAACCAAACTTAACTCCCTTTTCCGACGCATAAGCGAAGACCTCCGCCACGCTCTTTTGAGTCTGTTCCCAGAATGGCACCATCTTCTTGCGCATCTTATCGAGACACTTCTTGAGCACATCCTGATATTTCGGATCGCTGGGTATTGGCAGGTCCGGATGCGATTTGATGAACTTCCGCAGCTTATCGCGCGGATTGAACCAGAAGAATTCCGCGCTTCCTAGATGAGTGACCATTACCTTCGCGCCCACTTGCGCTGAAAAATCTATCGAGCGCTTGGTGTAGCGCAGCCATTGATCGTATTCGCGATGATCGGTCGCTGAAGGCTCAAAAAGATTGGGCGCCGCGCTATTCACGCCGGTCGGTAACGGGCAGAAATTATGCGTGGTGCCGACTTTGATGATCCCCTCTTCCAGCGCCTGCAATATACCCGGCACGAGAGTGATGCGGATACCATGGCTCAACTCGACATGCGAAAAGCCCAGATCGGCCATTTCGCTGAGCATTTCGTAGCCGTCGGTGTGACGGTGGGAACACCAGCAGGTGGAAAGAGAGAAAGTCGGTTTCACGATGCGTCTAGTATCACGAACTTATTTGCCAGCAGGTTGCACGAAAAAACCGCACCCAAGTGGATGCGGTTGAAAAATTAGGACATCAGTCCGGCTGGATTACTCAGCGTGGCGATTGCGAAGCATCTGCGTGAAGGCGGCCACCTTGTTCTTACGGCGCTTTGTTTCGCAGGGCTTTTCAAAGTAGCGCTTGAAGCGCACATCTTTGATCACATTTTCGCGTTCGAGCTTCTTTTTGAGGCGACGGATGGCGCGATCAATGGGCTCATTTTTGCGTATATTGATTTCGATAGACATGTGTAGATACGGATCTGAAAGGGAAAAGCCCAACAGCAAGCCAGTCTGAACTGCCCCCGTCAATGGCTTTTTTACACAGGTGAAATATCGCCTCATTTTGCCCTCTTCTCGCCCATTAGACCTTGCGAGCAATGCGTGGAAGGCTTGGCTGAATAGCCTGTGCCTGCGACTGACAAAAACTTCGTTCATCTCCACGTCCATACCGACTATAGCCTACTCGATGGGGCCTGCCGGATAGACTGTCTGATGCAACGTGCGGTCGATCTCAACATGCCCGCCCTCGCGTTGACCGATCATGGCAACCTTTTCGGGGCTATTTCCTTCTACAACGCGGCCAAAAGCGCCGGCGTGAAACCCCTAATCGGCTGCGAACTCTACCTCGTGGAGACCTCGCGCCTTGAAAAGCACGGCCGATCCGACGACGGCAAGACCCTCTTCCACCTCGGCCTGCTCGCGCGCAACCTCACGGGTTACCAAAATCTCCTCAAACTGGTGTCCGACGCGCATTTGAAGGGGTTTTACTATAAACCGCGCACCGATATGGAGACGCTCGCCCAGTATGCCGATGGGTTGATCGGCTTCACGGGCTGTCTCGCTTCGCTGATTCCGCAGCACCTCAGGCATGATCGCTGGGAAGAAGCTCGAGCCGCCTGTGCTAAATTCATCGATATCTTCGGACGTGAAAACTATTTCGTCGAAATTCAAGACCACGGCATCCCTGAGCAGAAGAAGATCATTCCCGGGCTGCTCAAACTCGCGAAAGAGTTTAATCTCAAAGTAATCGCGACCAACGACGTCCATTACGTGCAGGCCTCCGATTCTGGACCTCACGATTCCATGCTTTGCATTCAGACTGGATCCAAGGTCGCTGATGAGAACCGCATGAAGTTCACGGGCGACCAATTCTATCTCAAATCCTACGATGAGATGGATGCGCTATTTGGAGAAATCCCTGGGTCACTAACCAACACTGAACTCGTCGCCGAAATGTGCGATCTCGAGATCCCATTTCCCAAAGGTAGTGAGCGCTATCCCAAATACCCCATCCCCGCCGAAATCACGCTATCAGGCACCGATTATCTCAAACACCTTTGTGTCGAGGGCCTGAAAGAACGCTATGGCATGGATTACAATGCGCCGGAAAAAGCGGAGGATCCTGAACAAGCCATAATCCTCTGTGAGCGCGTTGACTATGAGCTCTCGATTATCAGTAAAACCGGCTTTGAAGACTACTTCCTCGTCGTGTGGGATTTCATCGACTGGGCACGGAAGCAGGAGATTCCTGTCGGGCCGGGTCGCGGCTCCGGCGCGGGGTGTCTCGTCGCCTACCTTCTCAAGATCACCAATCTTGATCCATTGCGTTTCAAGCTCCTCTTCGAACGCTTTCTCAATCCGGAACGTGTCTCCCCGCCCGATTTCGATATCGATTTCTGCATGCGACGTCGCGCCGACGTGATCGATTACGTGAGGCAGAAATACGGCAACGACTGCGTAGCCAACATCATCACCTACGGCACCATGGGAGCTAAAATGGTCATGCGTGATGTCTCTCGCGTGCACGACCTCCCCTTCGCCGAAGCGGATCGTCTCGCGAAGATGATCCCCGATGAGCTCAACATCTCACTGGAAGATTCCTACAAAAAATCCGCCGAATTTAAGACCGAGGTTGATCGCAATCCTGTCGCCAAAAAAATCTACGATCAAGGCCTCGTGCTCGAAGGCATGGTGCGCAACACCGGCAAACACGCTGCCGGTATCATCATCACTGACGAACCGCTTGAGAACTACGTGCCTCTCACAACGCAGGAAGGGGACGTAACCGTGCAATTCTCCATGAAGGCGGTCGATAAGCTCGGCCTCCTGAAGATGGATTTTCTTGGACTGAAGACTCTCACGGTGATCGACGATGCCGTGCAGAACATCCGACTCACTGCTGATCCCAAATTTGATATCGAGGAAGTCGGCTTCGAAGACACCGTCACCTACGAGCTGCTCAACTCCGGAAAGACTACCGGAGTATTCCAATTGGAATCCGGCGGCATGCAGAACCTTTGCCGCCAGATTGGACTTTCCTCAATCGACGAAATCGTCGCTCTCATCGCCCTCTATCGACCCGGCCCGATGGAATGGATTCCCGATTACATTAACGGAAAAAAGGATCCTAGCACCGTTAAGTTCCCGCACAAACTCCTCGAAGACGTCTGCCGCGAAACCTACGGCGTGATGGTCTACCAGGAACAGGTGATGGAGTCCGCTAAAGTCATCGCCGGCTACACGCTCGGTGGTGCGGATATGCTGCGACGCGCCATGGGGAAAAAGGATGTCGAGGCGATGGCGAAGGAGCGCATCAAGTTCGTCGAAGGTGCGAAGACTGTAAACGATATCGACGCCAAGACGGCCGATTCGATCTTCGATATTCTCAACAAGTTCGCCGGTTACGGATTCAACAAATCTCACTCCGCGGCCTATGCCGTGCTCAGTTACCAAACCGGTTATCTGAAGGCCAACTATCCCGTGCAGTTCATGGCTGCCATGCTCAGCGCTGAACTGGGCAACGCCGACAAAGTCTCCCACTTCGTGGCCGAATGTGAATCGATGGGCATGACCGTGCTGGGCCCCGACGTGAACGAATCGCGCGAAATGTTTACCCCGGTCGGCGCACGGATTCGCTTTGGACTCGCCGGCATCAAGGGCGTAGGCGCACAAGCCGCTCAGAAGATCATCGAAGAACGTGAGGCCAATGGAGCGTTCGCCGATTTTGAAGATTTCATCACACGCGTGGATGCACGGGCGCTGAACAAGCGCGTGCTTGAACATCTCATCAAAACAGGGGGCTTCGATTTTTGTGGAGCCTCACGCAAGGCGCTCTCTGAAAGTATCGACGCTGCACTCGCCACCTCCGCCGCTGCCGCTCGCGACAAAGCCGCAGGGCAAAATACGTTTCTCGACATGCTCGCCGAGCCAGAACCAGCAGCAGCCGACAATCCAAAATCCAAAATCGAACTTTCAAAATCAGAAGACGATTTCACTCCGGCGGAAAAGTTCACCTTCGAAAAAGAACTCCTTGGTTTCTACGTCTCCGGCCATCCGATGAATGCCTACCAAGGATTGGCTGAGGCGATCGACACCTACCCCGTCGATGTGCTAACCGCCCTCGAAGATCGCGAAGACTTCCGTCTTTGCGGAATTGCAGGGAGCATAACCAAACGCTTATCGAAAAAGGACAATCGTCCATGGGCTATGTTCACGATTGCTACTCGTAAGGCCTCAGTGGCGCTCAACATGTTTGCCGACGCGTTCGAAAACTATGGCGAGAGCCTCATCGCCGAGGCTCCGGTTCTCGTGCAGGGCAACATCATCGTCGGCAACGACGGAGCGCGGATCAATGTCCGCGAATGCCTCTCGCTGGACAATTACATTGCCAGCAACGTCCGCCGCATCATCTGGCTGCTCCACCCTGATCATGAGCAGCTCCCTGAGTTTTTCACATTCCTTCGAGGCAAGCTCGACGGCCAATCGGGTAGCACGCAAATCAGCCTCGGATTCCTCTTCGAGGATCGCGTCGCCTCGGTCGCCGACGTGAGCAATGCCCTCTCGTGGAAAGTCAGTGGCGCTACCTTCCAGGAAATCCGTGCCCACTCCGCCGTCGCCGGAGTCCAAATCGAAGCCAAGCCCCTTGAGCTTAAACAGGAAAAGCGCTGGAAGAAGCGCGGCTAGTTCAGGCGATTTCGTCCAACCGCTGCGCAACCTGCTTCTTTAGCAGCAGATGATACGAAAGCAATTTCCTCTCGTGCAAAATGGCAAACACGCCATACGGCGAAGGCGATTGAGCTTGAACCGTCGCCGCATCCGGCAAATGCACCTCGCGAAACGCTAGCCCTCGTTCCGTCGCAAGTTCCCTCGTCTCGTTCACACAACGATCAAGAGAAGGACATTGGCAGTCCGCACCACCACCAAGCCTTTGCCCCAGCGTCCACAGCGCTGAGTCCAGTCTTGAGGGAAAGTCGGAGACGCACCCGGTTCGAATTGCAGCGCGAGCAACTTAAAGCCGGGTAGAGCTCCATCGACGACACTGAAGCCCGCTTTGGAGCTCCTCTCCGGCGAGCCAGTTTCCCGAATTCGTCACCATCGCAACACCACGCATCCCCGCTTTGCGCGCAGTATCGATACAGTCTGCTAATAAAATTGAACCAAAGCCCTTGTATTTGCTTTTCCCGATAACCCACAGGCAGTGAATCATCATATAGCCCGGCGCATGCACCGCCCGCCATGCCAGGTCACCCGGAATATATTCGATAAAGCCACGGCCCTCTGATTCCACCATTTTGAACTGCATGCCTTCCGCGAGTCGCTCGCGTAACCATGCCTGTTTTCGCAGGAAGCCCTCGGCTTTCTTTTTGCTTTGCATGCAAAAGAAACCGGTTTCACCCATATTTTCAGGAGTAACGGAAATCAGTCGTGGCTTAGGGGATTTGGCCATTCAGGAGGAGATCATACGATTCAGATTTTGAGACAAGCAGGAAACACACTGACGCAATTCCCTAGTCAGCGCAGGCAGTTCATCCTGTCACTAATTGTTGCGATCATGTTCAGGCGTTACACCGGCGATCATTCCCAGATCTGGCTTAGAATTTCTCTGCGCAAACATCCACTGCCAAAGATCCTGATTACTGTAGACTTCGCCTTTGATGTCGTGACCGCTGTTTTCAAAGATCGTCATTCTAGGCCCACCGCCGTCTTCTTTTAATGATTCAACCATGGCTTTCGTCTCGGATACCGGAACAATTTGGTCGTTGCGACCGTGAAAAACCCAACAAGGAACACGGGCAATTTTATACGCATTCCAAGGCTGCCCTGCTCCGCATAGTGGGGCTAGCCGCAAACAATGACGGACGGCGTAAAGCCAATTCCCAAGTAGCCAAACCACCGATGCTGACGCCCGTGAGGTATAACCGACTGAGGTCAATCCGGTGTTCGGAAATTAGCTGCTGAATGAGGCCGAGTATGACATCTGCTTGCCAGCGTGCTTCTGAACACTTCGGCATGCATAGAATGAAATTATCGTCTGCCCTTTCTATCAGGTTGTGAGGGCCATCTGAGTCCAGAATCTCATCCTGCCCGCCCATGCCGTGAAGATAGATCAATAGGGGCCATCGACGGAGATCCGAGTCATAATTGTCAGGCAGGCGAAAATGGTATTCACCGCCTACTTTGAGCCGCAGCTCATGTTCAAACGATATGATGGGTATGCTCATGGTTATATTCTCTCTGGCTCGAATTCTATGGGCTAAACGACAGACTCCCTAGTAGCCCATGTAGTCGTCTTTGGTAATGCCTGATCCTTCTGGCATCCTCCACATGTAGTCGGGATCGATATGCGGCGGGCGATCACCATACTGCTCCATCAGTGCGATCTTCTTTTGCAGCACTTCGCCGAAATTGACCCCGTAGTTATGCATGGTTTCGGAGTAGGCATTCAGCGGCATGAAATCGACGACAGATGATTTCCACAGTTTGAGTAGCGCCTTCGCGTTGGCCAATTCACTAGCGACCATCTCCTGAACGATCGTCAGTCGAGATTGCTTCTCGGCCTCGGTCTCGGCGGCCAAGTAACCATGCACTCCGGCCACCCAGGCGGAAAGATTACGCAACGTCTTCGCGAAGCAGCGATACGCTACCAACCTGTCACGTAAGTCCATAAAGACTCCACTTGGGATCGACCCGTCTGCTGCTTGAGTAACCGCCTGTTCGACCAATGCGATCGCCTGGACCATACGCGACCAGACTTCGGCATCAAAAATCTTTATCGAGGCATCACACTGCTCGACTGACATCATTTTCCACAGCATATCGGCTCCGAGATCGACATTGTGAGGATTGTTAAAGTGCGATAGGAAATGCTGTTCGTAATAACGACGATCTGCCTCGGGGATTGCGCCAATATCCGGCACCATCGGACGGGCCCAGAATCGATACCAGGTAAACCCATCACCACCAAAGATCCCCCCGCAGGGAGCCACTTGGGCAACCTGATCGGTCAGCCGCCAGATCTCGATTAACTTGGCAGCAAATTCGTCACCGACTTGCTGGTGTGCCGATTGAGCAATCAGGTCGTCGATATCACGCGTCGGTTCGACTTGGAAGCCACGGATGACATCACGGTTCACACTGTTTGGCACCAGATATGGCGGATCCAAATACACATCCACCCGGCTGAAGCCGCCGTCCCGGGTTTCTCCAAGATTCTTGTGCACCAGCCAGGGGCACGGCACGCCCAGGATGTAGTCACTGGCGCGACCACTCGCGTTGGCGACAAAATCAGAGTTCCTCTGCCGAGCCGTCTCGAGTTGATCCTTCCAACTCTCACCATCGACATCGGAGCGCTGCGAAACCATCCGTAAATCGATCCCGTTGTCGATCCCGGCCGTAATCGTTTCGGATTCCTCCGCAATGTTTCTCATCGCGGTGACAATGCGGAAGTCGGGATTGGTTTCATGCGCGACATCTCGCAGCAACCGGTAGTAACGAATCACGTTTTTCGCGGCGGCTTCACCGATGGCTGCATCGGTCTGCCACTCCTTGATCACATACGGGCCGCCGTTGCGCCCCGGATAGAGACTCGAAGTAAACTCAAACCCTGCCCCACTATCGTTGATTAGCGTCGAGATGAATCCCAGCTCAGGTGCTTCCCGCAGAATATTACGCATGAGCTCAGCATAATGCCAACGAACCGCCGGATGCGCCAAAGTGAGCGCGTAGCGAGGTTCAAAACACCGGAACGGATGGTCCACCCGGGCACCGCGTAGAAACGGATAGCGCTTCAGTAACGATTCAGGTGCAGAGCGAGGATTCGCTATCTCCATCCCCGGAATCAATCCATATTTATCGGCCAGTTTGGCTAATCGTTTCAGGGAGTTGAGATTGGTCTGCAGATGCTCGGGCGGATAAATACCCTGATTGAACTTGGTTTCTACAAACTGATCCAAATCCGGAAGATAGTCGTAGAAGCGATAGTAGACTTCACCTTCGGGTCCCCGGTCATAACCGAACGGCAGGGCCAGTTCATTCACTACTACTCGAGCCGAGCCGAGCCGAGCCATCTCCTGCATCGATGCTTCGATGTCGGAATGCTGCACCTGCCGTTCGCGATTGATCAGAAAACACGATCTTCCAATCAAAAGATCATCGCGGGCATTGATATCAGCGAGGGTGATCGGGATGAGTTTTCCAGCCGAGAATTCTTCTGCAGCGAGGTCCAAACAATTATCCCGAATGTGACAGAACAAGGTATAGATAAGGTGCGTCCGTGAGGCGATCAACTCGCCACCGCCCTGCTCATTCAACTTGAAATACATCCACTCAGTGCCTTCGGCCAATCCTGAGAGGTCTACTTCAGTGGAGTCATCCGACATAGCGATTTTCAGAACACGCGATAAGGAGCCTGAGGCCGATTCATCCGTAGCAATCTTGACGTTCGAACAGAGATCCTTCACCAGCGCATCTGCTACCGTCTGCCCGACGCGGGGTCCCTCAGCACTCGCGGCAATCGCCTCGGTGAGGGATAAAGAGTTTCGAACAGTAACAGAGAGAGGCGTAAGGTCTGAGGACATAGTTATTGGAGGACAAAGCTCACAAACTTAAAGCCCTGACGACAACTCATTTACTTTCCGGGTTTGTGCTTCGCGCTCTTAGTGTCCTAGGTGGTGGCAACACATGCCGGATAACACCACTCTCAATCACATCGCGCGCGTTCTGGCCGACGTCGCGCCTCAAATGCCTGCCGATGCTGCCCTGCGCCGCTATTTTTACGGACACAAGTATATGGCGCCCCAATTGCGCCGCGCCGTCAGCCAAGGCGTCTTTGTCTATTTTCGCTGGAAGAATTGGGTCGATCCCAAGGCTTCGAAGCAGACCCAAGCCGAACACGCTCTCAATCTGGACGCACGATTTAAGCACAACCCCAAGGCGATCAAAGCCGAGGCACTCGCGGTGCGCGCAGTTCCCGCATGGCTCGCAAATGAGATGGAGGTCACGCCCGAATACTTGCGCCAAATCCAGCGACTACCGGCTCTCTGGCTCCGCGCCCGTCCCGGGAAAGCCGGCAAACTCGCCGAGATCCTCGGCAAATGTGAGCTCAGCGATTTCGCGGCGGATGCAGTGTGCTACAAAGGCGAAAAAGATCTATTTCGCACGCCTCAGTTCCACGAAGGCCATTTCGAAATTCAAGATCTCACATCGCAACTCGTCGGCCTCGCGTGTCTACCTTCGGCTGGGCAAACGTGGTGGGATGCCTGCGCAGGTGAAGGCGGCAAGACTCTACATCTCGCCGATATGATGAATAACAAGGGACTGATCTGGGTGACAGATCGCTCCGAGAAACGTCTCCAAGGTTTCAAGAAACGCTCCACCCGCGCGCAACTCTACAATCATCGCAGCAAGCTTTGGGATGGTTCTGCTCGCCTTCCGAACAAAACCAAATTCGACGGCATCCTCATCGATGCGCCCTGCAGTGGTGTGGGCACTTGGCAACGCAATCCCCACGCGCGTTGGACTACTACGATGGACGACGTGCATGAGCTAGCCAAAGTCCAACTCGAAATGCTCAAAAATGTCGCCGGTTCGCTCAAATCAGGCGGACGCCTGATCTACGCCGTCTGCACGCTCACTCGCAGCGAAACCACCGCCGTCGCCTCTGCCTTTACTGCCGCTCATCCCGAGCTCATACCGACTCAAAGCCCACTCATGCTCGAAGGAACCGAATCCACAGAAGGCCACGGCCTATTCATCCGCCCCGAAGCCATCAACGGAAATGGGATGTATATCGCCGAGTGGACTAAGCCTGCGAACAAGTAGACTAGCGCCATGAGCAAGGTTTCGAAAAAGATCGTCCGCGGAGATTTCAACGACCTACGCGCCGTTGTTCACTACACCAAGGCCGCTCACCGAATTGGACTCTGGGAATCGGAACGCATCCTGATCGAGCGCTTCTTCCCGAATAAATCCGCCCAACTCCTTGAAGCCGGTTGTGGCGCAGGTCGAGTCGCGGTGGCGTTGTGGGAAGCGGGCTACCACGATATCCACGCGTTTGATTTTGCTGAAGAGTTGCTCGCGCAGGCTCAAAGTCTTGCGATGGAAAAGGAGGCCGATGTCGGCTTTTTTCACGCCGATGCCACCCAACTCGAGAAATGTAAAATCCTCGAAGATGCCCACTTCGATGGCGTCCTCTTCATGTTCAACGGCCTCATGCAAATCCCCTTGCGACGCAACCGACGTCGCGCCTTGCGAGCTCTCCATCACTTCTGCCGTCTCGGCGCTCCCCTCATGTTCACCACTCATGACCGCGAGGATTCTAAGGAGGAACAGGTCATCTGGCGTTTGGAAGCCATGCGTTGGGCCAAAGGAAAAGAGGATCCGATCCTGCGCGAATTCGGCGACCGCTATTATGAGGATAAGGAAATTGGACGCACCTTCATGCACCTCCCAGAACGCGGAGAAATCCTTGAAGATTTAAAGGCCACCGGCTGGAATCACACCTTCGATACGATGCGCCGCAACGTCGCCCGCGAGCCACGTAAAGTCCGCGATTTCTCCGACGAATGCCGCTTCTGGGTCGCCACCAAAGCTTGATCCGCTCTCTGCCTTGCTAAGCCTCTAAGACCTTAGCTTCTTCTTCGCGAGTCATCCCAATTGATACCGGCTCATGCAAAGAACTCTCATATTCACTCACATCTCTAATCGTGTCGGCTAGAGGACGATTCACCAATCCAGCCTCCCACGCTTTCTGTCCGTTGATTTCAAAAAGACGAGGAGCCTTTCCTCTAGCCGGAGGCAACCAAAGCGGTAACTTCTCCCAACCTTCGATGCCATGACTGGCCAAGGTTTCATCGAGGATCCAGCAAGGTTGCGCTCTATCTCCCAACTCTTTGACACCTGTTTTGATGAAGTCGCGAAACGTAATCGGACGACAAGGACCGACCGCATTGAAGAATCCGGTGGCTTGGCCTTCGACTAGTCTTACAATCCACTCTGCCAGATCGCGCACGTCGATAATCTGCAACGGAGCACCCCCATCACCCGGAGCGACGAAGCGACCTGTTGCCGCCATTCTCCGCACCCAATAGCCGAAACGTCCCGTGGGATCATTGGGACCTGCGATTACACCTGGTCGGATAATTAATGCGGCCATCCCCGACTGATCTACGACCTGCTCACAGGCAGATTTCAGCGGGCCATAGGTATCCTTCGTCACTTCCGTCACCTCGTCTCCCATGGGTTCGAATAAGGAAGACTCTTCGTCCAATCCTGATTGAGAAAGATCCGCGTGAGCGGATACGGATGAGATAAAGGTATAGTGTATGCTGTCCTCCAGAGCCTCCAAGAGCTCGCGGACCTGCCTCGGGAAATACGCACAAGTATCGATCACCGCATCCCATGCTCTCCCCCTCAGAATAGCCAAACTCTCATCGCGATCCGCTTTGAGATGCTCGACTCCTTCCGGCACAGTCGCAGAGCTTTTTCCGCGGTTGAGTATCGAGACCTCATGCCCTCGTGCCATGGCGGCATCGGCCAAGGCGCGACCCAAGAATACGGAGCCTCCAATCAGCAACAATCGCATGACGCACCTAAGCTCACAATCTTGGCTGTGTCCAAGAGTTATCATGTCATCTGCTCGACTCTTCGGAAACGGATCTCGCTCAATTTGACTGGCAGGTTACAATTTATATCACCATGAAATACACCCAACTTGGTAACACCGATCTTCACGTTTCCCGCATCTGTTTTGGCTGCTGGCAATTGAGTCCCTCCTTTTGGGGCGAAATCGCTTTGGAGCCATGGCAGCAATCGGTGCACGCCGCTATTGATCATGGCGTCAACTTCCTCGATACCGCCGATGCGTATGGCGACGGCTACGCTGAAGAGCAGCTGGGTATCCTGATGAAACGCGACGGACTGCGGGACAAGTTCACCATCGCGACCAAGTTTTTCTGGAAGTTCACCGAGCCATGTGGTCGCCATCCCGATACGACTTACGAATACATTTTGCGGGCCTGCGAAGATTCGCTGAACCGTCTCCAAACCGATCATATCGATCTCTATCAAATCCACGCGTGGGATGCGATTACCCGCCCGGATGAAGTGGCGAGAGCATTTCATAAATTGAAGTCCGACGGCAAGGTTCGCTACTTTGGAGTCAGCAATCTCAACCCCGAGCAAATGGATCTCTATCGCTCACACTTTGAGGTGAGCTGTCTGCAACCTGCCTACAGCCTACTCGATCGCGGGATCGAGGCACGCGAGCTACCCTACTGCTTAAATCACAACATCGGCGTGATCAATTTCTCACCGCTCTTCCGTGGTCTTCTCGGAGGCAAATATACCGCCGATTCTACGATCGATGGCACCCGTGCCAATGGCCCTCTCTTCCGAGGCGAAGGGCTTCGCATCATGGTCGAGGCCATTGATAAAGCCAAAGAGATCGCCGCAGATCACGACCTGACTGTGGCTCAGCTCGCGATGCGCTGGACACTCACCAACCCCGCGATCACCAGTGCAATTGCTGGTGTGAAGAAACCGGAACACATCATCGGCACCGTGAAAGCAGCCGACGACGTGCTTTCGCAGAAGGTGTGGTATCAGGTCGCGAATCTGTTTACGGAAGCGCAGACTAGGGCATTGGCCACGAAAGCATAAAAGCAGACGGAATTACAAATCCGCGAAACTCACGCTCCAGTCGGCTGAGCCTTCGCTGAAGTCCAGTGCGCACCGGATGATCAAACTCTGATCACGACCATCCTTGGCAATCCAATGCCCGCGAGGATTGGCCACGCTCACATTGTTGGGCGCATGGATGAAGATGCTCCCCTTTTCGCCAACTGGTCGAATCGCATGGCCACTGAATGTCCGTGTCGTTCCATCCCATTCACATGACGTGACCTCCATCTCTCCCATGAGCACATGCATATCGGTGCCGAGCAAAACCGGCTGTCCACCATCACGCACGATTCGGTATACCTTCACAGTTCCGGGTGGCACCTGAGCATCGAGCTGCTCACGAATACGCCCGATGTAGCGTTCATTCCAGAATTCCCAAACCAGATAGTCTTGATCCATGTCCAACCCTAGCCCGGACAAGACAAGCGGCAGGTGCAGGGTTTCGGCAGAGAAATTATATACCGCGACGACATCAAAACTCCCCCACTCCTTCTTCACGCGACGATGGAACACCTTCGGATGATCAGGCAGCGGCGCATCAAAGAGATCGACCGGCACTGCGACGTCAGATGATCGAGGCAGGGTTTTCTTAATCAACGCCAATCGCTCGTCCGCCATGCGATCGATGTCGTCTCCCATCATCGAAGGACCACCACTCATGGCATGAATCGTTGCGTGTAATTGGGCATCGGAGAGCGGCAACGGTTTGTCCACCGTCAGCACGTTGCCCGAATCGTTCAGATAGAGCCGACGGTGCGTGTAATAAGCCGCAGCTTGATTGCGCAAAGCAGGTAAGCATCCCGTCCAGAACGAAGAGCTGTTAATCACATAGCTGGCCGGATAAAAGAAGCTCTCCTTCGCAATCGATCGTCCCTCTCCAAAATCGTTGCCCGTGCGTATCCCATCGACCACCCCAGCCGTATGCAGAGTCGGTCCAGTGCTGGCCAAGAGATACGTGTCAGGCCCCACAGCTTTGCGAATCACTTTCAGCGCCGTTTGAAAAGCCTCCGGACCGGGAACGATTTCCGCATCGGCCAAAGGAGCGTGAACCGAACCCGCGAGTGGTCCCGGATGATTCAAGTTTCCCGCCCCAGCATAGAGAAAATCAATCATGTAGTAGCGTATTCCACGTTCACGATTCACGGAAAAGGACCGCTCAATAAACTCCAATGCCTTTGGATGTGTGGGATCCAAAGCATAGAGACAAGGGCGATTCGCCTTCGGCAGTTGGGCCGCATCTCCGTAGTTCCAATGTTCGAGACTCACGAGCAGGGACCCGTCAGGATTCCGCAGCAACGCCCCCTCCAATTCCCCCATCTGCTCCGGTGAATCGGAAGACACCCAGAAAGGACCGCACCACAATCCTAACTTTAGTCCATGCTCACGCAGACGCTCAACGAGATACTCCGGGCCATGAGGAAAGTTCGTTTCGTTCCAGCTGTTCCAGGCACCCGGTTTTCCTCCGGCCAGATTACCAATACTCACCCAGACGAAATCAAAACCAAACCCAGCCAACCGGCGATTGATCGCCGCACAATTACGCAGCACCACCTCCTCGTAATTTTCCACATTGTAACTATCGACCCACGTCCAGCCCAGCCAACCGATCGGAGGCGATGACCACTGGCGCGGATTCACTTCAGGCGCCGCCAATGTAGCCCAACTCTCAAGCTGCGAATGCGGATCTGTGCCGATCTGCAACGTGAAAGTTTCCACTGGAGTTGAAGTAACGGATGCTAATTGCCAACCCGCAAAATCCGCATGCGCCTCAACATCATGCACCCCATCTTCCAATCGATGATCGACCTCTGTGTTGGAGCGCAGGAACGACGTGAAACCCACCTGAATCGCAGTCGGCCCCGTGGGGTCGAAATACTGCGTCTTCACTTTGCTGCAAAGGGGCGCGTCTTCTTGTCTCACCCGCACGACAGACCGCTCATTCTGTCCGGACAAACCGGGGAGAAACACCGCCTTCGAGGTCAGAGGTAGAGTGGCAGCGCAAAACGGCCAGACCTTCCCCAACGCAATCGCCGTATGCCCATGATTCTCTAAAGTTGAACGCAGTGAAAGTAGGCCCGTGCTCTCGTCGACCTCAGCCCCAATCAACCAAGTCAATTTGATGGCACGAAATCTGATTCGAAGCTGCCAAGGAGAGTCGTCCCCAACGTCAATGTCAGCGTCTTCAGCTCCAAACTGCTGTCCAGCTGCCATAAGCCGAACTGTCCAAGTTACAGCCGGTCCGTTGAGCGGAGTGAAGCAAAGCGTTTTATCCTGATCATTGTAAGCGATCATCGTGGTGCTTGTTGGCGAGCAAGTCAGACGTCTGCATACCGGACGTATCGAAAATTGCCTCGCACCCTATCCTGTTCGGTTTCGCTCCCACACCAATGGGAAGTGCTCGCCTTGGAGCAGTTCACCATCAGCCACGGTCACGAATTCCTTCATCGGATGATCGCCAGACGCGACGTAGTGAGTCTCTTCCGTCATGTAGTGCAACGCGATCGCACGACGGTGGCGGCCACTCTTATTCGCATGCGAACCATGCCATGTGAGCGAATGGTGGTAATGCACTTCACCTTTCTTGACGGGACATTTCTTCACGGAGACTTCATGTCCCTCAAACTCAGCAGGCACGTCCTTCTCAAAGTCCGTCCAGCCTTTCAACATATCGATATGATCACCCCATAAATGCGAACCGGGCACCATACTCATGCAGCCGTTGTCCACATCGACATCATCAAGCGCGACCCATGCTGTCACTTCGGTCATCGGTGCGATGATCGGCCAGAGAGGCGCATCCTGATGCCACATGTTCACGCCGCCATTATCCGCGGGTTTGTATTGGATTTGATCGTGCCAAATCCGCAGCGCATTGGCACCAGTCAACTGGCCCATCTCTTCGCCAATAATCGGATTGCGCGTCAACTCAGCATAAGGGGCGCTCGCCTCCCAGATATTCACGATCTGCCACACGGTTGTGCCTGCAACTTTAGAAAAATTGTGACACATGACCGGCTGCTTAACGTCCTCGCGATCGCGTTGCTCAATCACGCGCTCGACCTCGCCTCGCAGCACCTCGACCTGTTCATCGGTCAACACGGTATTACCACGAAGGTAACCTTGGGATTTAAATTCGGATACTTGGGCTGGGGTTAACATAGCCTCTTAATATGAACGGCTATTAGCTGGGTGTCATGCTCAGAGTGATGGCGCAGACACGCAGGTGTTGCCTATTTTTCCTGTCGTCCCGCTAAAAGCGCCTCTCGGTAGCGTGCCGGCGACAGACCGTCGATTCGACGAAACACTTTACTCAGATGACTGGTATCGCGAAAACCCGTCAACCCAGCGATCTCCTTCACAGAGAGCTGTTGATCCGCCAGCAACCGTCTCGCCTTCTCGACTCGCAGTCGGCGCAGGTAATCCAGAGGCGGGTAACCTGTCACCTCGCGAAAGAGAGCCTGCAAACGGCTCGTGCTCAGTTTCGAGACTTGCTCTAGGGCACGATGGTTAATCGTGCCGCACAAATTCTCGCTCATGTGATCCACCACCACATTCACGCGAGCTTGTTGTCGCAAAATGATCGGATCTGCCGCCGACCGCTCATCCTTCCTTTCCGACAGCATTTCCAACAACACGCCAGCTAACCGCATCGATGCCTGCGCGCTCTCCACGACGCCGCCACTGTTCTGATCAGTAACCAAGCGAACTAAATCCCGCGCCCAGCGATGGCCCGAAAAAAGCGCCCGTTGTTGTGCGATCTTCAGACCATGCGTGAACTGCACACGGTAGGGCGCACGATCAGCGAGCACTTCGCTCGCGCTTGGGGGCATCGCTTCAAAATCGAAATGGATCGCCAGATGTTTCGTCGGAGATTGCCCGCCATCATGGAAAGAGTGCGGCACAAAGGGTGGCACAAATAGCAGATCGTTGGTCGCGTAACCGTAAGACTCTCCCCCTATCTTCCACTGCCCACTTCCTTTCACGATCAGCACTAATTCGTGATCGAATATGATGCGATCTGGGATCACAAGCCCGCCCTGCTGGCGATGCGCAATCCGCACTACCGGGTGGATTTGCTCAGGCCGTAGCATAAAAGCATGCCGTCGCGGCATCCTCCCAAACGGGCCCATGCGTTGCACCAAAGATACGAGACAGGGAGATCGTTTAGCACGGGCAGCGCACATCGCGGGCATATTGAAAGTATTCATCTCGAATACAAGCCGCAGTGATCTGCTTGGCTCACATTCGAGGGTTTCAAGACTTCTCGACTCATTTCTCCTCAGACTTGCCACCGACTAGCTAACCGTCACTTTTTCGATCTATGCTCACTCAACTCACAGACCGCGACTGGCTCTGGATCGCTGCCGAGTTTTACCTCGTCGGGTTCCTCGTGGGCACTTGGTCACTGATGCGAGGGGGAAAGCCCTCTAATTTCCTCATGAATGGGATCATCTTCACGGGCTACCTTATCCAGCTCACGGGATTGTATTTTCGAGGGATGGCGGTGGGCGGCTGTCCGCTGGGAAACACTTTCGAGTTGTTCCAATTCACCGCCTGGTCGGCGACTACGCTCTACCTCGTCGTCGGAGTCACTTTCAGGTCCAGTATGCTGGGCTTCTTCACCGCCTCTCTCAGCGCATCGCTCACCCTCACTTCTCTGCTGATTCCCGCGTGGGACGCGACCCGACGCGAACACATCTTCGGGGGCAATGCCTGGATCGAATTCCACGCCGCTTTCGCACTTTTCAGCTACGGCGTATTTGCCCTACTCGCGCTGACCGCTGGCATGTTACTTCTTCGCAACTACTCGCTAAAAAGTAAGCGGCTCGGCGGTTGGTTTTCATTTCTACCATCAATCATGGATCTTGATCTGATCAGTGTGCGGTTACTCGGCGCGGGAGTAAGTATCATGACCATTTCACTTGCGGTAGGTTCGATGTATTGGATGAGAGATACCGAAAGTGTAAACGCGTTTAAACTCATTCTCACCGTGGCGATTTGGGCTGCCTACGCGCTGACATTGAGCCTGCGCCTGCGCGGCAAATTGATTTCGAGCCGATTTGCATGGACGTGCATCATCCTATTCGTGGTCGCCCTCACCTCACTGGGGCCGGTCAATTCCAGCCGTCCCCCAGAGCCACCAGTCATCGGATCATGAATACATCCGAGGAACAACGCGCGGGCCTATTCGTGCTCGGTGCTACGCATCATAGCGCTCCAATCGAGGTGCGGGAAAAGCTCTCCTTAAGCGAGGCCGCCAACGAGCAGTTCCACATCAAGCTCTCGAACCTCAGCACCCTACGGGAGTTTTCTATTCTCAATACCTGCAATCGCATCGAGTTTTACGGGGTCGCTGAAAGCGAAGAAACGATTCACCAGATCCAGCGTCTGTTTTGCGAGCAGCAGGGATTCGCAGAGGATGAATTCGAGAAGATTCGTCTGAGCATTCGCGACTTCGACGCAGTGCAGCACTTACTGTCTGTCGCCTCCGGATTGGACTCTCAACTCATCGGTGAGACTGAGGTATTCGGACAAATCAAAGATGCCTACGCTCAGGCTCAACAGCGGAAAAACACGGGCCCAGTCCTGAACAAGGTTTTCCAAAAAGCTTTCCATGCAGCGAAACACGTGCGCACCAACACCTCGATCAATAGCGGCCAGGTAAGTGTGGCCAACGTCGCAGTAGATTTAGCTAAATCAATTTTCGGCGAACTCAAAGACACTCGCATACTCCTTCTTGGTGCCGGCGAGATTGGAGAAAAAACAGCTCGCGCCTTTCAGAGTCGCGGCGCCGGCAGCATTACTGTTTCCAGTCGCCACTTAGAGCGAGCCATGAACCTCGCGTCGTCATTGGATGCCACCGCTCTACCTTTCGAATTACGTGAAGGCCACATTGCCGATTTCGATATCATCGTCTGCAGCACCACCGCTCCCGGCTCAATTATTTCGATATCCGCCGTCGAAAAGGCTCTCGAAAAACGCTCAGCACGTCCTCTCTTTCTGATCGATTTGGCCATGCCGCGCGATATCGACTTTCATGTTGGCGAGCTGACTAACACCTATCTCTACAATCTAGACGATCTGGCCGCCATCGCCGATGAGAATCGGACGGCCCGCGAATCAGAGGTCGCAAAATGCCAGCACCTCATTACTGAACGTGCGCAAGCTTTGTGGAAACAAGCCGAGTCGCAGCTCGCCAACGACATCGCGCGAGCGCCATAGAGCATGGCTGTCACATTCTGAAAACGCGCGTAAATCGCAATCTCAATCCTCTCCACCTGCCGTTCAAAACGCTTCTCATCCAGCCGCTGCATACTATTACTAATAAGATTCCATGCCAAAACAGAGAATCCCACTACCACTACCAACACGGTAACGGGTAATATATTACTCCGGCGATTTGAACTGACTCCCACAGCGATTACAGATAAGCTATAAAGGTCATATTACGTCAGCTGCCTGGCGAGCCATTTAGAAATCGTGCCACTGGCCGGCTGATCTAACAACCCCTTCAATCGCCGCTGTTGCTCTCCAGTTTGGGCAATGCGCTCTTGATCCTCAGCACATGATCGCAACTCCGTCGCCAACGCCTCGCCCTTAGCACGACCTTGAATATATTCCGGATACATCGGCTCCTTGAGCAGTAAATTGGCGATGCCTATATAATCGAGCTTCACCCATAATCGCGCCAAAAGGTAAGTCAGCGCATTCGTGCGATAGGCGATCGCCCCAGGTATTCCGGCCAGCGCACAATGGAGTGACATCGTTCCTGAGCTGGTCAGCACCGCTCGCGCCGCAATGGGTTCACCTGTTTTCATCAACCTCACATGCGAAGGAGGTCGAGCCTCTTCCAACACTTCGTGAATCGCCTCACTCGGATAGAGCACCGCCGTATCCTCAGCCCCGTAAGCAGACAGACCAGATAACAGCACTGGAAAGATTCGTTCCACCGCCTGTTTGCGGCTTCCTGGCAACAACAAAAATGGCCCCGCCGGATCGTAGGTTACCGGCGATTGATATTCCGGCGCGACAAATGGGTGTCCCACAAATTCCACGGCCAGATCAGTATCCGCATAACACGCTACCTCAAATGGAAATATCACTGCCAGCGCATCCAAATCACGAGCCATCGTGAAACGCCGCTTTGCTTTCCACGCCCAGATCTGCGGCGAAATATAATACAATAGCTTCACATCACCCCCGCCCTTTATCGATATCCCCCGCTCCCGCAACGCCTTCGCCAAACGCAGATTCAATCCCGGATAATCTACAAAACACACCGCGCGTGGCCGATGCTTCTCGATCCAATCAAGAACTTCCTCGAAGAGAACTTTGAAAAACGAATAGCTCTTCAGCACTTCGACAATCCCCACCACCGACGAAGCCGTAAGATCGTATAGCAATTGTGCACCGGCCGCTTCGAGTTGCGGACCGCCCAAAGCACAAATCGAACTTTCGGGATTCTCCGCCCGCAAACCACGCACCGCGTGCGCCGCATGTTCATCCCCGGAGTGTTCACCCGCCACCACCAGCAAGTCCACGCGCTCAGATGTGGGCTCCGGTAAACGAAACGGAAGTTGAGGAGAGTCGGACATTATTTTTTCGCTGCGCGAATCTGATCCGTGATCGTGATCGCGACTTCGAGAGCAGTTCGTCCCAAGACGCCGCCCACCTTCGGTTCCTGCAGCTTACTCACGCTCTCAGTGAAATGCGCCAACTCGAGCATGAGGGGTTCGCCCTTCTCAATCGGAATCTCCTTCACTGGAATCGACTTCAAATCACCCGCTTTCACCAAGCCCACTTTCATCTTCAAGCCGTAAGCGATGATATCCTTCTTCTTCACCAGATGTCCCTCCTGATTCATGAAATCGAGAGATAGGTAGGCGTTGGATTGAAAGATGCGAATCTCCCGCTGTTTCTTCGTGCTCATGCGGCTCGCGCTGAGATTGGCCACGCAGCCGTTTTCAAATTCGATGCGCGCATTCGCAATATCCTCACCCTTCGAAAGCACCGTCACACCTACACTATCGATTCGTTTGATCGGAGATTTCGCCAACGCGAGCACAATCCCGATATCGTGAATCATCAGATCGAGGACCACACCCACTTCGGTGCCACGCGGTTGATAGGGAGCTAATCTTTCGGTCGTGATGTATTGCGGCGAGTCCACCACCTTTTCGAGAAATGCCATCACTGGATTGAAGTGCTCAATATGCCCCACTTGCACGAGACAGTTATTCTCCTTCGCTACCGCTAAAACTCGCCCCGCCTCATCCAACGTCGCGCAAATCGGTTTCTCGATCAGCAGATGCGTCTTCTCTGCCAACAAGGGCAACGCGACCTGGGCATGCAAATCCGTTGGCACGACAACAGACACCGCATCGCAAGCGGCACCGAGCTCTTCCAAAGTTGCGAATCGCTGACAGGAATGCTTCTCGCAGATCTCTTTCGCGCGCTGGTCGTCGGTCTCAAATATCCCCACGAGATCAGCCGTTGGTAGGGCATCATAGATTCGAGCGTGATGCTGGCCCAGAGAGCCGACACCAACGACACCACAACGAACTCGTTTTGGGGAAGCGGAAAACATGCTTTCATAGCAAATTGTTCTTAAACGGGATGCAACGCGGGAAACCTCGGATTATTCGCCACACGTTCCGGCTTGTCTTCATCTATGATCGCACTTCTAGGTGGCCGACCTACTCCTTCTTATGAAAACCCAACCGCTCCCCGAAACTGAAGTTCAGGAAATCATCGAAAGATTCCATCGCGATGGTTACGCCGTCATCCCCAACGTCTTCAGCGCTGATGAATGCGTCCAACTTCTCCAGCTCACCGACGAAATCGCCGAACGTCCCTCGGTCCAGGAAGCGAGCAAGGGCTGGTTTGTGGTCCGAGCCCCACAAGACGAGGACATCGCCTTCACCCGACTCTTTATCCGCGAGCCGGTTCTCTCCCTCGTCCAACAGATCCTCGGCCCTGAATGTCGATTCGCTGGACAAAATGTGATTCGCAATCAACCCGGCGAAGCCGTCTCCAATTGGCACGTCGACGACAATAACAAGCTCGAACACCCGCTCCCACCGGAGATTCCCCGCTGGCCTGCCGGAGCCCGACTCCCACTCATCTGGTTAAGCGTGCAAGTCGCTCTCACCGATATCGAAAATCAGGAAGACGGCCCCACGGAAATCGTTCCGGGCAGCCATTATTCCGGGCGATTAACTCCCAACGATAATCCCACCTTCGAAGGCCAAGGCGTTAAACCCATTTTCTGCCAAGCCGGTGACATCTATCTCTTCAATCACCAAACTTGGCATCGTGGCGCGCCCAACACTGGCACGAAAACGCGTTACCTCATGCAACTCCAATACGGTCGGGGCGACAGCCTCGCGTTCCGCTGTCAAGGCGCCGAAAAAACACCGGCCCTGCTCAAGGTGCTCGAAGGAGCCGATCCCAAGCTAAAGCAAGTCATGATCGGCCCCGCCCAATACGTTTGAATCTGGAGAGGTTGACGACGGCAGCCTCGGATTTGCATGATGTGAGCGTGAGTAGCCCCACCCCTCCCAACCTCATCTGGATTTTTGGCGATCAGCATCGCGGCCAAGCTCTCGGCTTTCGTGGTGATCCCAATGTCCGCACCCCGCATCTCGATCGTCTTGCAGAAGAGGGAATCGTCTTCGAACAGGCCGTCGCCGGTTCGCCGCTCTGCTGCCCATTTCGCGGCTCGCTCATCAGTGGTCGTTATCCTCACGAAGCCGTCGCGGGGCACCAATATCAGCTGCCGCCAGAGATGCCGACCGTCGCGAATGCCTTTAACGATCAGGGCTACGATACCGTGTATTTTGGCAAATGGCACCTCGATGGTTTTGATGAACGAATGGCTGAGGTTGGCGGGCATATCGTGCCCCCTGAGCGACGCGGCGGATTTCGCAACTGGTGCGCCTATCAAAACAACATGTCACAATACGATGGCTGGATTCACGGCGGTGAAGGCAACACCGCGTTCCATCGTCAGATGTCCGGCTACGAGACTGATGCGCTCACCGATCTTTTTATCGAGCGACTACGGGACAATGCCAACAGCGACCAACCCTTCTTTTCAGTCCTTTCAATTCAGCCTCCCCATCAACCCTACAATCCACCCCAGGAATGGTCGCGAGGTTATCCGCCTGAAAGCATTAAACTCCGCCCCAACGTCCCTCCCTATCCAGAACTGCAGGAAGCCGTGCGCAAGGATCTATCAGGCTACTACGGGATGATCGAAAACCTCGATTGGAATATCGGCCGTATCCGCGAAGCGCTCGATAAACGCGGCCTCTCCGAAAATACGCACATCGTTTACTTCTCCGATCATGGCGACATGCATGGCTCACACGGTTTATCTCGAAAAACATCACCACTCGAAGAATCGATTCGCATCCCCTGCATCATCGGCGGCGGTCGCGCGGGCCAGCAAACCGGAGCACGCGACCATGTTTTCAATCACGTCGATTTCGCGCCCACCTCACTTGGTCTCTGCGGTCTGAATGTTCCGGATTGGCTCGTAGGCACTGATTACTCCGCCGAACGTCTCCCCGGTAAAACCGCTCCCGAATATCCCGACTCCGCGTATCTCCAAATCGTGGGTAAAACCGCTTTCAAGTTCAGCGTCGATCGCCCGTGGCGAGGCATCGTGACGCGTGATGGTTGGAAATACGCCATCCTCGAAGGCCAGCCCTGGATGCTCTTCAATCTCAATGAAGACCCCTACGAACTCGTCAATCTCGCCCAAGTCCGTGGTCACCGCGAACAGCGCCAGAAGCTCCAAGCCGAGCTCGAATCATGGATCAAACGCACCGGCGATACCTTCACCCTACCAGATCCCGGATGGAGCTGAGTGAACGCTCTAAAAAACCTCGCATTGTGAGACAACGAAATCTTCGATAACGCTCTTATACTCCCCCCTTCATCCACACACTGAGAGTCGGTTCATCACAGTGTTCGCCGCAGTGCAATCCCATCAACATGGAAAAATCCCGCCACAATTCATTCCGTCAGCAGCGTTTCACCCATTTCGGATGGCCGTTGAATCACCTCCCCGAGCGTGTGGCTGCAGTTCGTGAAGATAAAATAATGAATATGCGGGCGACTGATACCAGCTACCCGATCCGCGCCCTTCGCTACTGGTGGGTTTCTTCTGCGGTAGCTGCCGAGGTGAAGAAGAAGAATACTGAAACGATCATCGCAGATATCGGCTGTAGCACCGGACATAGCAAGCGATTCATCGGGGAACTGCCTGACACTAAATGGATCGGCCTCGATTGGAAAATTGAGGAGCCCATGCTAAAGGAGATTGGATACTCGGCGCGCCATGAGTGTGATTTTGATCAGAAACTACCGCTTCCTGACAGTTCCGTTGATGTCGTGATATTTAGTCACGTGATCGAGCATCTCCCGAGGCCGGATTTCACGATCAATGAAATCGCACGTATTCTTCGCCCAGGTGGCTTGCTCATCGCTGGGAGCCCCGTTGCACCGAACTTTGTAGCAAAATGGCGTGATGCGCATCATCGGAAAAATTACGAAGCGGGTGCAACGATGGTCGGTGGTCACATCAACTCTTTTTCCAGCGGCAGGTGGAAACGGCTCCTCACTGCGGCCGACATGGGGCTAGAGCAAATAGCCGGCACCTTCTTGATCAGATGGTCAGGCTTCTATCTCGAGAACTTTAGTTGGTGGATTCGACTGAATCAGCTGTGGGGAGCTCTTTTCCCCTCATATGGAGGCGAGGTTTATTTAACAGCACGAAAGAATAGTAGTGGTTAGACCAGTCAGAGCATGCAGTCGGTAGCTCAACTCACTGAGTTAGCCAAGGTTCCTTCAGCCACTGCTCAACGCAGGCCAAAATCATATTGATGAATACTCGATCGAACGTCGTTTATGGTTCGGTGAATGGGGCTGCCTTGCTGGCCGATATGGCTTGGCCGGAATCAGGTGCATCTTTTCCCGCGATTCTCTCGGTGCATGGAGGCCGCTGGATTCGTGGGACCAAGGATGACAATGGAGCCATCGATGTGAAGCAGTGGGCGGATCGAGGATTTTTCGCCATGAGTATTGATTATCGACTCGTGACCTGCAGTCCTGCCCCTGGCTGTTATCTGGATGTGCTGCGGGCGATCCGATGGCTCCACAACCACGCCAAGGAATACTCAATCGATCCGTCGAACCTGTTTCTCATTGGGCAATCGGCCGGCGGTCACATGGCGGCACTCGCGGCGACTTTAGGCATCGGAGCATTCAATCCTCCAAGTAGCCCAGGAGAAGAACTCAGCGATCATTTCACAGCGGCGATCAGCGTCTCCGGTGCTTATGATCTACCTCGTCTTGATTGGGGATCCGGATGGTGCCCGCCCGGGCAGGATTGGCATTCAGCCCGCGAATACGCCTCGCCGGTTAACCACGTGACACCCGACAGTAAACCCATCCTACTTTTCCATTCTGACAACGATGGCTCGGTGCCGATTCAGCAAGCGCTAGATATGACCCAAGCGCTGGAAACCCACAACGCCGACTATGAATTCGTGCATTATTCCGATCAGGGACATCTCGGCATCACCGATGATGTTATCCAAAAGTCACTCCATTTCATCAAAAAGCAGATGAAAGCTTGATGGAGATCTAACCCAGCACGCCGTCGTGTAGAAGCATTTGCCGACCACAGCGTTCGGCGTGCATGGCGTTATGAGTCACCAACACCAAAGAGATATCCGTTTCAGCACAGAGTGACAAAAGAAGGTCGATGACAGCATTACCGGTTTTCTCATCGAGATTTCCAGTCGGTTCATCTGCCAACAGCATTTGCGGCTTATTCATGAGAGCTCGGGCCACAGCTACTCGCTGGCGTTCACCGCCAGATAATTGGCTCGGCAAGTGGCTCAATCGATGAGTAAGCCCCACTCGGTCCAGTAAACCCTTCGCACGGTTACGCGCTGCAGAATCGATCTTCCCTCCGATGCGGGCCGCCATTAACACGTTGGCCAGTGCATTCATTTCGGGGATCAGGTAGAACGATTGGAAAACCATCCCCAGGAAACTCGCGCGAGCCGATGCGGGTAATTGCTCCTCCCCTCCCCACGTCATTGATCCGGTATCAGGTTCATCGAGCCGCGCGAGCAAATGCAGCAACGTGGATTTACCCGAGCCCGATTCGCCGCGAATACTCACGCTCTCGCCCGCGGCGATATCCAGCGAAACACCGCGCAACACTTCGATCGCGCGGTCACCGCTGATAAATGTTTTGCGCACATCGCGCGCCGAGAGAATCAAATTGGAATCACTCACTACGCAGCGCCTCCACCGGTTTAAGTTTCGCCGCGCGCCAAGCTGGGAGCAGACCCGCCAGCGTCGAGATGACCACCGCACATACGATAATCAGAATCAGATCTTCTCGCAAAGTGTGGGCGGGTAATTGGCTAAATTGATAAAACCGCGCCAGCACTTCCTCGCTCCCCGTCAATTCAGTGAAGATGCGAATCATGTCATTGCGAAAGCGCAGAAAAGTGAATCCCAGTGCCAGTCCCACTCCCGTGCCGGCCACGCCAATAAAGAATCCCTGAAAGCAAAAGCACATCGCGACCTCACGCGAACTCGCGCCCAACGCGCCCAGCAAACCGATCTCACGAGTCTTACGCACGACCGAGATCAGCAGCGAGCTCGTGACCGAAAATGCCGCGACGATGATGATAAAAGTGAGCAGAAAAAAGATCATGTTCTTCTCCAACTGGAGCACGAAAAGAAAGTCCTGATTGGCCTCGATCCAAGAGCGCGCGGCGGCATTCGAATCGCGCCCGAGCGCTTCGTTGATCTTAGTCACAGTCGCATCGATATCGGCATCCGGATCGAGCTTCACGTTCACCCCGTGCACGGCATTACCCAGGCCGTAGAGATCCTGCATGGTGCGCAAGGTCACGAGCACGATCGAACTATCGAGTTGCTGATGCCCGATCTCGAAAATCCCCACCACTTCCAGCTCGCGCGGCAGCATGATTTCGTCGCGCTTCATTTTATCCAACAGTAGCGGCGAATACACTTCGACCATGCTGCCCAATCGCGCGCCAAGTGAGATCGCGAGTTTCGCGCTCAGGATCACCGAATCGTCGTCGAGATGATCGAGCTCACCCAACCGCACGAAGCGACGCAACGGCACGACGTCATTCACCCGATTGATATCGATCCCCTGGATCATAGGATATTCCGGTTTGCGGTTAAATTCGAGCATCGCCACGCCTTCCGCAAATGGCGTCGTCGCGACCACGCCGGGCACGCTCGCGATCTTTTCCTGCAAGGCATCCGGCTGGTTAAGCAGACCGTAACCACGCACCTGCACCTCCCCCTGCGTATCGACGATCATCTGTTTGATCTGATAACCAAACCCGCCCATCACGCTCACCGAAACGATCAGCAGCGCCACACCCATCGCCACGCCCAGCACCGAAACCGCCGTAAAAAACGGAAATTTCTTCCCCGACGGAAATAGCTGTTTAAACGCGAGGTAAAGTGGCCAGGGCATTTAGCCCAAGAGCAGACACATCACACCCTACAGAAGCAATCCCTCAGGCAATCCATTTTTAGATCAATGCCCCAATCGTCTCACGATCTGCTGCGGCGATACAGGACCCCACTAATCGACAAGACACCAATAATCAATGCCAAGCTTGAAGGTTCTGGAACGGCGGCCACCGCATAAGTGCCTGAAACCACTTCCTCAGAATCTTGAGTCAAAGTAAATGTCCCGTCGACTTTCAGTATCAGATCATATGTTCCATCGAGGAGATCATATTTCAATGCAGACAAAACCCCACCGGATACGACATATTGATCGGTCTGAATGGGTTGATTCGTAAAGGCTGGGTGCTCACATAAGAAGTGTCTCCCTCACTTATTGTGTATGTTCCGGACTCAATGGGATCAAAATCATCATCAATGCTATAGGTGCCATCAAGAGCGAGGCGGAGACCTGAACTGAGATCATATTTCATCGAGGTCACCACAGCGTCGGTCACAGTATAATCATCATTTTGGTTAGGGAGTCCTGTCGAGGAACCTCCAGTCCATGTGAATCAAGGAGAGCTTAATGGTGCTCCAGATGAATTGAAATCATTCGTGCCGTTCGACAAATTGGCATCCATGGTGAAAGACCCAGACAATGAACCGCTACTGCTCAAGGTGTAACTGGTAGTCGTCGCGTAGGTGACTTCGATAGAAGTGACCGACAGCGGATTACCACCCGAATCAAAATCAAACGTGCCATCGGTAGCCAGAGAACCACTAAAACTAAAGTTACCGCTTAAGCTATCGCCGCTAGTAGAATAGATTATATGCGTTTGCGCAATTAGTCCGCTAGCGCAGACCAAAAACAAGGCAGCAAAAGAACATCTGGCGAAGTAGAGCGACTGCATAAGACTTAATACCCAAAAAAGCCCCTTGTTTTACAAGGTCTAACAACAGTTTAAGCGTGTTTGTTCTCACGCAACTGCGGGAAGAGAATCACATCGCGAATGCTTTCCGCACCAGTGAGCAAGATCACCAAGCGATCAATGCCCACACCCATGCCACCAGCCGGAGGCATGCCGTGCTCTAGTGCGAGGAGAAAGTCTTCGTCGATGTTTTGCGTTTCTTCACCAGCTTGCGCGGCAAACATTGCACGCTGCGCGATCGGATCGTTCTGCTCGGAATAAGCCGGCGCGACTTCCATGCCGCCGATGCAGAGTTCAAATACATCGATGGTCGAATCGTCGCCTTCGGTCAGTTTCGCGAGCGGACAAAGCTCCTTCGGCAGATGCGTAACAAAGGTAGGTTGAATCAGGGTCGGCTCGATGCGCTTCGAGAAAATCTCATTGGTCACTTCATAGTCTTCCCAATCCGGCATCACCTTGAGGCCGAGCTTTTCGGTCGCGGACATCTTGTCTTCTTTCGAAAGGCTAAACCAATCGGGATTCTCCACTTCGGCGCAAACGAGATCCTTGTATTTCGCTTCGCGCCATTCGCCGTTGAAATCGATGTCTTCGCCACTGGCAGCATGCTTGATCACACTCGATCCGAGCACATTCGTGCAAATCGTGGTGAGCAGATCCTTAATCAGAACCATCATACCGCGGTAATCGCTGTAGGCTTGATAGACTTCGAGCATCGTAAACTCGGGATTGTGCCGACGCGATACACCTTCGTTGCGGAAGATGCGGCCAATCTCAAACACGCGATCAAATCCGCCGACGAGCATCCGCTTGAGACGAAGCTCTGTAGCGATGCGTAAAAAGAAATCGGTATCGAGTGCGTTGTGATGCGTGACAAACGGACGCGCCGCCGCGCCACCCGCGGTGTTTTCGAGCACAGGCGTTTCGACTTCGATGAATTGGCGATCTTCCAGAAAACGACGGATGTGCGAAATGATCTTCGAGCGCTGCATCAGTCGCGTGCGCGATTCCTGATTCACGATCAAATCGAGATAGCGTTGACGGTAAACTTGCTCGGCATCGCTCAGGCCGTGCCACTTTTCAGGGAGCGGATGCAGCGCTTTAGAAACGAGCGTGTAGCTCAAGGCGCGCACGGTTACCTCGCCGGTCTTCGTTTTGAAGAGAGTTCCGGTTACACCAATAATATCGCCGATATCGAGCTTCTTAAACGCATCGAACTCATCATCACCGATCGCATCCTTGCGCACGTAGAGTTGAATAATGCCCTGCTGGTCGAGAATCTTCACGAACTGGCTCTTGCCCATCTTGCGAATCACCGTGAGCCGACCGGCCACGGTAAGTTTCGGCTGAACCTCTTCCCCTTCCACGTGGGCTTTCAGCGCCTCGGCCGAGAAATGCGTCGGCGCGACGTTGGCGCGGAAAGGATCCTGCCCCGCTTCGCGCAGCTCACGCAGCTTGGCAAGCCGCACAGCATGCTGGTCGTGGGAAATATCGGCTGGTGTTTCACTCATGGAAGTGGAGGTATTAGCAACTCCTCGCCTCTAGGGGCAAACGGAAACTTGCCCTCAAGCGATTCTATCGAATCAATGGCGCCCGCTAACCTCTGTGCCCGCCACCCGTTCCCCCTGAACTAATCGCATCGGGCACCTACCTGTTTATTATGAAAATGATCCTTAAACTCATCGTCGGCATGATCGTCGGCATCGTCCTTGGCCTGTATTCTCCCGAATGGGCGGTGCGCACGTTGCTCACGATCACCGAAGTCATCGGACAATTGATTAAATTCACGATCCCGCTGATCATCCTATTTTATATCACCAACGGTATCGCGAGCTTGCCGAAAAACTCCGGCCGGCTCCTGGGCCGCACGGTCGGCTTCGCCTATGGATCAACGATCATCGCAGGCACGCTCGCCTATTTCGTCGCCATCGTCGCTCTGCCGATGCTCGCACCTGAAGTCCAAGAGGTCGCCTACGATTCAGTCAAGCTGGGGTCGTTCCTCAGCATTCAGATCACACCACTCTTTGGAGTGATCAGCGCACTGATAGCCGCCTTCATTTTAGGCATCGGCATCAGCGCGAATCGCAGCGAGACGTTGCAGAAAGTTTTCGCACAGGGATGTGATATTATCGAAGGATTATTGACCAAGGTGATCATCCCTCTCCTCCCGATCTACATCTCCGGGGTGTTTGCCGATATGGCCGCTGAAGGCAGCGCCTTCTCAACCCTGCTTGCTTTTGGCACTGTGCTCGTGCTCGTGCTCATCATGCATTGGGTCTGGCTCAGCGTGCTCTTCATCGTCACGGGGGTCATGAATGGCCGTTCGCCAATTGGCCTGCTTCGCACGATGATGCCGGCGTATTTCACCGCCCTCGGAACGATGTCGAGCGCCGCGACCATTCCAGTCACATTACGCTCTGTTAAGGCAGCTAAGGTCAGTAATCCGATTGCCAACTTCGTGGTGCCACTTTGCGCCAACATCCATCTCTCCGGATCGACCATTACTATCGTCACTTGCACCACTGCAGTGATGTTGATGTCGCCCGGCGTCGGCCTGCCCTCACTCGGTGAGATCATCCCCTTCATTCTGATGCTCGGCGTGATCATGATCGCTGCTCCCGGCGCTCCCGGTGGCGCCGTCATGTCTGCGATTGGCCTGCTCACCTCGATGCTCGGTTTCAACGAAACTCAAGTCGCCCTGATGATCGCTCTCTACCTCGCCCAAGACAGCTTCGGCACCGCAACCAACGTCACCGGCGATGGAGTCATCTCCCTCTGGATGGAGCGCTTCTTCGGCAAAGAAATCGCCGAGAAAAGCTAAACGTTATTCTGACGAATCCGGTCGAAGGCAGATCCCTTCTGACCGGATAAGAGCAACTCCTTGAGCTGCTGCGCACACTCCTCGGATGTGTTGCGGTGGGTATCGATTTCGAAATCGTATTCACCGTAACGGTGCACCCGCTCGGATTGCATCCGTGCGAAACCAACCTGCCGATCACCTCGCGCGAGCTCGCGGCGTTCCAATTCTTCGAGCGGGCATTTCACGCACATCGTAATCCCCGAGACTCATAGCGCACTCGATCAGCCAATGTTCCGATTCTAAAACGTGATCCACGATCACGGGCAATCCGCAGGCCGCGATATGCGGCAATGATTGATGAAACGCCGACAGAATCGGCCGCAGTGCATCCGGCCTCAGCTCATCGCTCTGCAAAACGTGCGGCGGCAGCATGAAGATGAACTTATCGTTCGACGCGTAATAAGTCGTCTCAGCCCAGAGCTTTTGGAAAGCCTCACATGTGGTCGTCTTACCAGAACTGGAAGTTCCATTGAGAAATAGAATCGGATAGCGCTGCATGTCGTATTTAAGCCCTCGTCAACGGTGCACTCGCAAGACAATCCCCCACTCATCGAAACCTTTTAGGACAGGCTGTCGGATTGCCTTTTAAGGACACCTCTGTTTAGCTACCCAATAAGTTAAAGACCGAACTCATTGAGTCCCACCGGCTCAGCAATCTGAACAATCGTCGGCTCTGCTGACGCCCAATCGAGCAGGCCGACCCGCATCCGGTAATCGGCCAAGCCGAAATAGGCGACGAGCCAGCGGGCTCCGTTTCGTCGAATCACTTCCATCCCGGTGATATCATCGCGGATCGGTCTGGGGCTAATGTCGGGCCAGCGAAACGGATTGTCGGAATCCACATAGCTCCACGCATGGTGTCCGCCGAAAAACAGTCGCCAGTGACCATCATCCATTTGCTGCACATTGCTCGATTCGCATTGGTTCCACGCATCGAATCCATATGCGACACCTTCGTCGCGCCACGTCATGAGATCGGTCGAGGAAGCTCGCGCCACGCAACCGTTTCCATCGGCTTTCACCGCCGTATAATACATCTGAAACTTTCCGTTGTGTTCGATCACGTGCGCGTCGCGGCAGGCCGCCCCACCCTTCGTCGGACAAAACGCCCAATCGTATCCCTCGGGCCGAATCACCGGACGATCGCTGACCCGTTCCCAATGAAACAAGTCGGTCGAAGTCGCCACACCGATTCGCTGAGTGTTATCCGTGGCAACTCCGGTGTAGAACATCCAGTGCTTGCCCCAGTGCGAGATCACATAAGGTGCAAATACATGTCCGTGATCCCAACCCCGCACATCGATGAAAAAACACGCTTCATGAGTCTCCCATGTTTGGAAATCACGCGTCGTCGCGTGGCCGAAAAACACTTCATTACCCGGCAAGCCGCAGCTCAATCCCGGCGTGCCCGCGATGTGATAAAGATGCCACACGCCTGCAACTTCATGCAGACAGAAATCCTTCAAATAGAGTCCTCTTGGAGCATAACCTTTTCCCAACCAATTCTCCTGATGAGTCCGCTGGCTTTCCACCGCATCGCGGTAACATTTGAAATCCATGTTTTCGAAACTCATCGCGAATCGGTTATAGCTCAGCGCTGCCAACGCTCGACCAGTGGCGGTAACTCAGGAAACGGTGTGTGCGGTTCGCTTTGATACCAAAACGCGGTCGAAGCGACATCATCCGTGAGCGGTTGATAGGTGCGATCCGGCCACCAACCCAGAGTTTGCACCGTCACTTTCAGATCCTCCGCAAACCCGATGCTATCGAGCACGTGCCAACGATAGAGACCGAAGTAGCGCGGACCATCCGTGCCACCGGTATGCGCCAATGGCATCCCGACAAAAGGAGTATTAAACACTTCTTCCACCTGCTCTTCCTCACTCTTGTGAAAGCCCCATGCTCCTCCGAAGTAATCCTCCGTGCCGTTGTCGCAAATCGTCGGATACTCGTCATCCCCATCGAGGAAGAACTTCACTTCGCCTTCGCCCCACCATCCCTGAGAATGCGCGGCCCACGCCAAATAGGTGCCCACGTAAGTGCCGCCACCTTTTACACCATCGAGAATCGTGTGTTCGGGATGATCGAGTGTAGTTAGACTACGCCTCCACTGCGCATGAAAGTAAGCCGCCTCATCGGGCACCGGATGCAGTTTATACGTCAGTTTGTAAGCAATGATCCCGACCTTCTCGGTGCCATCATTACTCAACGTGATTCTCGCGTGTTTTCGAAAAGGCATCTGCCAGTAGCTATTGCATCCTTTATGTGGAGCGACCACCACCGGCATCGAATTCACAGTGTGCGGATGCGAATCAAAACCCATCGCAAAGAAATCACCCAAGGGTGCTTCGACCGAAGGAGATTCCTCGCCGTCCCAATAAATCCGGATGACCAAGGTGCGCCACTGCTTGGCACTCGTCGTAATCCAGAAATGATTGATGCAGCCCGGGCCTGCGATATCGGCTAGCGTCTTCGTTTCGCCGGCCTCCAAATCGATAAACGGGCGCACCTTCCATCCGCGTCCGAGATCCTTGGCGGCAAAACTGTGCGGCAAATTAGGATCGTCTGGATTCGGGACCCACTTGGCTCCGCCTCCCTTTTCTCCGGTGGGGTTTTCGGCGTTGATCATACGCGTGATACCACCGCTTTGAAACGGCAGCACACCCAACATACTTTGCATGGGGTTTGGGGTCATAGGGTATTCACAAAACAATCCATCGCCTCGCGCGAGCCTGCAATTGCCGGGTGGATAAACCATCACGCAAAAGTTGCACCGCAGGATGTTTACCAATCCTCTTTATATATGTCCGACGCCAGCCCAGCTTCTTCACCCGCTACCCTTGATTGGGGACGCACGCGGTATGAGCAGGCGCGACGTCAGCAGGAGGAATTTGTCGCGAAACGAATCGCTGGCGAAGTGGCCGACACGCTAATCTTCACCGAACACGAACCTGTCTTCACCGTCGGCACCCGGCGCGATGCGGATCAACATCTGGTTTGGAACGACGAGCAGCTCGCGACTGCAGGAGTCGAGGTCGTTACCACCAATCGCGGTGGCGATATCACCTATCATGGTCCCGGACAAATCGTCGGCTACCCGATCATTTCACTAGATCGTCGACGCGACCTCCACGCTTACCTGCGTTTTCTCGAACAGGTGATGATCAACAGCGTGGGCACGCTCGGTCTCGCGGCGACGCGACGTGAGGGGCTAACCGGAATCTGGTTGGGTGATCGCAAAGTCGCCGCTATCGGGGTCGCCGTCCGCCGTTGGGTCGCTTACCATGGATTCGCGCTCAACGTGAACGCTAATCTCGACCACTTCAAAGGCATCGTGCCCTGCGGCATCGCGTCCACCGACGGCACCGTAACTTCGCTACAGGAAATGCTCGGTCACGAACTCGATCTCGCCGAAGTCAAAACCTTGCTCGCGCGTGAATTCTGGGATTTGCTCCCCGAGTTTATGGCGGGCCGCTAAACGATCCCGCGGATCACATCACGCGATTTACTTGACCGCACCGAGCCAGAAGGTGCCGGGCTCACGTTTCCAGCCATTGTGGTCAGCCCAATACTGCTCGTGATGGCCACTCACCCAGATCAGCCGATCTCCCTTACTGAAACGGTGCACCGCCACGGCGCCCGGTTGCTCTTGCAACCACACGTAACCCATCGGGCTCTCCGAGATATAACCCTCTTCAATATTGGCCGCCAATTCCTCGGAGCCAACGGCGAGACGACGCGCCACATCGGGCGTCATGCGAACCATGCGATACAATTGAGCTTTGCCCTCACCCGCTTCGGTTGAGACCACGCCGGCACCCGTCAGCTTCCATCCCGATTGCATCAAGCGATCCCTTTCTTCCTTGTTGGTTGAAACGATGCTCTGGGCGGTGTCAGGATTTTGCATCAGCAAGATCCACGCTTTAAACTCACCCGCAGAGGCGGCCAGAGGCAGAACAAGAAAAAGGCCCAGCAACTGCCAGCAGCGCACTCGGAAAAAAAAGGAAGGGAGTGAGATCATAGAAGGGTAAACAGACGGGTTATCATCAAAATAGAAAGTGAAAAACTTCACCCGACCGGAGACTGCGCTGATGCTAATTTGTTTCCTCTCCTCTAATTACCGGAGCAAACGCCCCTTATCAGTTGGGTTCATTTTCAGGAAAATTTCCTCTTCTAACGTGTAATTCGCCATTTTGTGTGTTTCCTTGCCCTTTGATGGATACCACGCGCAAACCTTCCTGGCTCCGTGCCAAACTCCCTTCCGGTCCCGGCTATCAAGCCGTGCGCGAGCTGGTCGACACCCATAAACTTCACACTGTTTGCCAGAGCGCCCAATGCCCCAACCTGGGCGAATGTTGGTCGCGCGGCACCGCCACGGTGATGATTCTCGGCAACATCTGCACACGCTCCTGCAATTTCTGTGCAATCCAAACCGGCCGCCCCACCGAACTCGATCTCGGCGAACCCGCACGCGTAGCCGACGCTGTCGCGAAAATGGGGCTGCGTCATTGCGTGATCACCTCCGTCGCACGCGACGAATTAAAAGACGGCGGCGCTTCCGTCTGGGCCGCCACGATTCGAGCGATTCGCAATCAGAATCCGGACTGCGCCATCGAAGTGCTCACCCCTGATTGGAAAGGCCGCCTCCACGATCTCGACACGGTGCTCGACGCCAAACCCGACATTTTTAATCACAATCTCGAAACCGTCGAGCGCCTGCAAAAACCCGTGCGCGTGCAAGCTCGCTACGAACGCAGTCGCTCTGTTCTTCAGCACGCGAAGAGCCGCGGTTTCACGACCAAGACCGGCATCATGCTGGGCCTCGGCGAACAGAAAGATGAGATCGAGCAGACCCTCCGCGACATCGTTGCCGATCAGACCGACATCGTGACGATCGGCCAGTATCTTCAGCCCACTCAGCAACACCTACCCGTGGATCGATGGGTGCATCCCGATGAGTTCGCCCACTGGAAAGAATTCGGCCTAAGCATCGGACTCGGCGTCGTCGAAAGCGGCGCCATGGTCCGCTCCAGCTACCACGCCGACGAACAGTCGCAGAAATACACTGGAGTCGAACACCTTAATACCGCTAATGCACTGGCGGCAGGGGCTTAAACGAGTCAGCTGCCTTAAAACTCGATTCCGCGCTGCGCTTTTACTCCCTGTGTAAACGGGTGCTTCACCTCTTTCATTTCGGTAACGAGATCCGCCATCTCGATCAGTCCTGCAGGCGAATCACGTCCCGTTACGATCACGTGTTGATCGGCTTGCTTCTTGGCTAGACCTAAGAGCACGCGATCTGTCGCGAGATATTTGCAACACAGCACGATGTTCAACTCATCGAGCACCACGAGCTGCACGTCGGGATCGCCCATGGCGGCTTCGGCCAAAGCCCAGCCTTTTTCGCATAGCGCGATGTCGGCCGCCTTATCCTTCGTGTCCCAAGTGAAGCCACCTCCCACTGCATGCCAGGTAAGATTATCACTTCGCAGCACCTTCTCCACCGCATCCGGTGATTGCTTGATAAACTGAATCACGACCGCTTTACCGCCATACGCCAAGGTGCGTGTGAGCACGCCAAAAGCTGCGGTGCTCTTCCCCTTCCCGTCACCCGTATTCACGATGAGCAAGCCGCGTTTTTCTTGGGCCGCATTCATCTTCTTCTTCATTTCCGCCTGTAGGGCATCCATGTTTTCACGATGGTTCGTTTCGTCGTCAGTTATATCGGGCGTATTCATGGTAATTTAAGAATCAGACTAGATACGAAATCTGCTTTCACTCCGAAAACGTCAAACAACAGCTCAGGTGTCAGCACATCGTGCGGGTTGCCCACCGCCCGCAAGTTACCCTCCGAAAGCACCACCACTTGATCGAGGTAATACGCCACCCTCAGATCATGCAGCGACATGATCACCGTGTCCCCCGCCTGTTTCAATTCGTCCGCTAGCGCCAACACCTTCAAAGCATGACGTGGATCGAGAGGGCCCAGCGGTTCATCCCATAGATGCAGCGGCGCATTAGTGACCATGGCGCGGGCCAAAAGCACGCGTTGGCGCTCACCTCCCGACAATTCGTTGACCGGTCGATCAGCGAGCAAAGTGAGATCCATGCGATCCAGAGCTTCGTCGATTCCCCGGCCATCATCACCATGAGCGAATCGTCCATGCCCCACGACTGTGCGCACCGTAAAACTAAAACTAAACATCGCATCCTGCGGCACCCAAGCCGCCTTCCTTCCTCTTTCCATCCGATCGATTTCGTCCAAATCACAACCACCCCATTCCACGGTTCCGCCTCCGGGCAATAAACCGGCCGCGATCGAAAGTAGCGTAGATTTACCGCTCCCATTCGGGCCGATCAAGCCGACTAGCTTGCCCGCTTCGATCTCCAGGTTGAGTGGATTCAAGCGGCCCGCGACCGATACATCCTTAAGTTTTAAGCCGATCATGTGCGCCTCCTTAACATCCACAGAAAGAAAGGCCCGCCCAGGACCGCGGTCACAATACCCAAACGGATATTACCCATAGACCGCCCGATCAGATCACACGCTAAAACAAAGGTCGCGCCTCCGATCAGCGAGATCGGCACCAATCGCTTATGCTCCGGTCCGATCATCAAACGTAAAATATGCGGCACCACCAATCCGACAAAGCCCACCGTCCCCGCGACCGCGGTAGCGAGCGCCGTCATCACTGTGGACAAAGCCAACATCTTGCGACGCAACACCCGCACATCCACTCCGAGGCTTTGCGCCTCGGTTGCGCCCAAACTTAGCAAATCCATCGACCGTCCGAGAGGCCACAGCAGAGCTGCGCAAAGTATCACCGGCGCTGCCATGAGCACGTGATCCCAATTGCGATCCTCCAATCCACCCAACAACCAGAAAATGATCTGCGCGTTGCGTTCGTAACTCAGAGTAAAATCAGAAAGCACGTAACTCGTCACCGCTCCCAACAGCGCATTCAGCGCCACTCCCGCGAGTAACAGCCGTTCCGTGCTCGCGCCCTGACGAGCCAATCCCACCACCGCCAAGGTCGCGCTAAACGCACCGACAATCGCCATGAGAGGCAGAATATAAAACGATACCACAGCCCAGCCCGCGCCAATCGCGATTACCGCGCCCGCCACACCGCCGCTGCTCACACCCAGCAATCCCGGACTCGCGAGACTGTTGCGAAAATACGCCTGCATCACCACTCCACTAGCGGCCAACGCTGCGCCGATCTCAATCGCCACCAGCATCCGTGGCACGCGAATCTGCCACAGAACAATCGATGCCATTTCATCTTCTTTCCACAAACCCGCCCAAATCCGATCCAGCGATAGCGGCATATCCCCGATCCCCAAAGAAGCCAACATCGCGACCACCAGTCCCCCACTGGCGATCCACATCGCATGATCTCTCAACCAATTTTTCATTCGACAAACGCCTCTGGGTGCAACGCTCGCGCCAGCGC
>JACLAB010011761.1_pt1 | contig 99237 bp, 120 predicted proteins | sample 8027921 | NCBI WGS metagenome assembly JACLAB01 (sample SAMN15725117, study PRJNA655200) | protist metagenome | isolation source: fluorescence activated cell sorting (FACS) single amplified genomes of... | place: USA: West Boothbay Harbor, Gulf of Maine | collected 2000-07-19 | reverse complement strand
CGGCAAGCAAATGGGTATGAGTGAAACTTGTTATCCAGACTCCCTCATCGGAGCCTTGCCAAATCTCTATTACTACGCAGCCAATAATCCATCTGAAGCAACGATCGCTAAACGTCGGGGGTATGCATCCACAATTAGCTACCTCACACCACCAGCGGAAAATGCTGGCCTCTACAAAGGACTTAAAGAACTTGGCGAGTTGGTGGGTTCTTATCAACAACTGAGAGAAAGTGGTCGGGGCATTCAAATTGTGAATGCAATCGTAGAAACCGCACGTTTGTGCAATCTTGATAAAGACGTCACTCTTCCCGATGATGATTCCTCAGATTTAACCCTTGAAGATCGCGACGCCATTGTTGGGGCTATTTATCGCCAATTGATGGAAATTGAAAGTCGGCTTCTTCCTTGCGGCCTTCATACCATTGGCAAGCCGCCCACAGCAGAAGAAGCCATTGCAACTCTGGTGAGTATTGCTGCTTTGGAGCGTGAAGAAGAGGGCCTACGTTCGTTACCCGGACTACTCGCTGAATCTCTCGGGCGCAAGATTGAAGACATCTATAAGGGAAATGACGATGGTGTTCTTGAAGATGTGGAACTCAATCGCACAATCACGGAAGTTTCGCGGACAGCTGTGGGATCCATGGTGCGATCTCTTACAGGGGGCGATGGTCGCGTCAATATGCGCGAAAACTTTGGATGGTTCCTGGATCTGATCTCACGCTTTGGATTCAAACTGCCAATGCCCTGGTTCCGAGCCTGTTCGGCTGGTGGTTTCACAAGCGTCGACAGCACTGCGCTAGACACCCTCTTTACCTATTTGCGTTTTTGCCTCCAACAAATCTGCGCAGATATGGAAATGGAGAGCCTCTTAAGGGCTCTGGATGGTGAATACATTCTTCCTGGCCCCGGAGGAGACCCAATCAGGAATCCAGGCGTACTGCCGAGTGGCAAAAACATCCATGCTCTTGATCCTCAAGCGATTCCTACGAGGGCAGCCGTGGCTGCAGCAAAAATTGTCGTCGACAAATTGATCGAACGACAGAGAGAAGAACAGGGCGATTGGCCTGAAACCATTGCTTGCGTGCTCTGGGGAACAGACAATATCAAAACCTACGGAGAGTCACTCGCACAGATCCTTTGGTTCATTGGAGTTCGCCCCGTTCCCGACTCCTTAGGCAGAGTCAACAAACTAGAGCTCATTCCGCTGGAAGAATTAGGAAGACCAAGAATCGATGTTGTTGTGAATTGTTCGGGTGTGTTCCGAGATTTATTTATCAATCAGATGGCCCTGATTGATCAAGGTGTAAAAATGGCGGCCGAATCCGAGGAAGCCATTGAACAGAACTTTGTACGAAAACATTCTCTGGAACAAGCAGAAAAAGAAGGAACAAGTCTTCGTGATGCTGCTTGTCGAGTGTTCTCCAATGCAAGCGGTAGCTACAGCTCCAATGTAAACCTCGCCGTTGAAAACAGTAGCTGGGAAGAGGAAGGAGAACTTCAAGAGATGTATCTCTCCCGTAAAACATTTGCCTTTAATGCCGATAATCCTGGTGAAATGGATCAAAAGCGTGACGTCTTCGAGTCAGTCATGAAAACAGCGGACGTAACGTTCCAAAATCTCGACTCCGCTGAAATTTCACTGACCGATGTTAGTCATTATTTCGACAGCGACCCCACCAAGCTGATTCAGGGACTTCGCGAAGATGGAAAATCTCCAACGAGCTACATCGCAGACACGACAACGGCGAATGCTCAAGTTCGCTCTTTAAGTGAAACAATTCGCCTCGACTCACGCACCAAACTCCTCAATCCAAAGTGGTACGAGGGCATGCTTGATTCCGGTTACGAAGGTGTGCGTGAAGTAGCGAAACGCTTGAACTTCACCTTGGGTTGGAGTGCGACTAGCGGTTCTGTTGACAACTTTGTTTATGAAGAAGCCAATGAAACATTCATCAATGATCCAGAGATGCGCAAACGCTTACTGGAGCTAAATCCTCACAGCTTCAGGCGCATTGTTGGCACCCTACTTGAAGTCAATGGACGTGGATATTGGGATACCTCTGACGAAAACATTCAACAACTTCAAGAACTTTATCAAGAGGTTGAAGACCGCATTGAAGGCGTCACTTCATGAAAGTGACAAAGCCCTCAACGCATCATCTCTAAGCCACAGAATCAAAGAAATAGTCTTGAATCATTAACTTAATGATTCAACCTAAATTCAGACATGGATGATTATAAATATTTAAAGTCAAGCCTAAATTAATCAGCAGTAGATCGTTGCCAAATCACAAATTCTCAATATTATAAATTCAAACAAAAGCAAACACATTGAGAGACTAATAATAAAAAATATTACCAATAAACCTTATCACGACATCTAATAGCGCTCTAATTACGATATAGTTTGCTTGCAATTGCACAGTTCATTGAGACTTGCACGTCCAGTCATTCGCAGACGCTGCGAAGCCCAAAGTGCATAGATCCGATTGATCAACGTTCCAATCAAAGGCCATTGGGTTGGGGCATAGATCCAACCAAGGCCAACGCAGCGATAAGCCTCTCGGAATACAGCTACATCTTGGAGAACCTCTCCGTCAGCTCGAATGGCATGAATGCGTGCCATCGCCTCTCTATAGCCAATTCCCTTCCATTGGGCTGGGTCGTATGTGTCCTGATCGATGTCGACAAAAGCAAGCCTTCCATGAAGATCTCGGCGTTTCAAAAACTTGACTTCACGAAGGCAAAGCGGACAAGCTCCGTCATACAAAAGAGTGAGACTTGTTTCACTCATCATCAACACTTAGAGATAGAGATCAGTTCTAGCGATTTGAACCAATAGCTGAGGCCATCGTCACCACTTGATGAATAGGTCCTACGTCGTGAACTCGTAAGACAGCTACGCCAGCATCAACGGCCCGAGCGCATACCGCTGCCGTTCCCCAAAGACGAGCACGAGCCCTTGGTTCATCCAAAACAGCACCAATAAAACGTTTGCGCGAGGGTCCCAACAACAGAGGAATCCCTTCATCGACAAGGCTGTTGAGCTGCTGCAGAAGGGTGAGATTTTGGGCTGTTGTTTTGGCAAAGCCAAGGCCTGGATCCCAGAGCAACTGGTCACGATGCACGCCGACTTTTAAAGCTCGATCTGTTGCTGCACGTAATTCCTCCAGAACCCCCTGCACAACACCCTGTTCCCCGTAATCCGTACAGAGATCCATCGTTCGGCTGGTCCCACGACTGTGCATCAGCACAAATGGGCAGCCAGCCTGTGCGATCAACGGCAACATCTCTGAATCCCGTCGGCCACCGCTGACGTCATTAATCCAATCAGCACCAGCCTCAAGAGCCTTGTTGGCAACTGCAGCCAGAAAGGTATCAACTGAGATCAGGACCTTGGGGTGAGCGGCACGAATGGCTCTGAGCGTGGGCAACAGGCGCTTGATCTCCTCATCCTTTCCCACTTCAACGGCATTTGGCCTGGTGCTTTGGGCTCCCAAATCCAAACAATCAGCCCCAGAGGCAATCTGACGCGACGCCTCGGCCAAGGCACGATCGAGTTGGTTGAACTGACCACCATCGCTAAAGGAATCGGGAGTGAGGTTGATCACTCCCATCACTGCCGTACGCGTGCCCCAATCCTTTGGCCAACGCATCAAGAGTCAGCTCTTGATGTAATTCGCGATTCGCCCAAAGCCTTCAGGGTCCAGGGAGGCACCACCAACCAGCACCCCATCAATATCACTCATTCCCATCAACTGATCGATATTGGCGGGCTTCACCGAGCCCCCGTACTGAATGATCAAATCTGGTGAGCCAACCCAGCTGCGAATCAATCCACAGATTCGATTGGCTTCACTCGCTTCACACGTTTTACCGGTACCAATTGCCCAGATCGGCTCATAGGCCACAACCAGCTGGCTGGGATCAAGACCTTCTAAGCCCTGTTCAACCTGACGACGGATGACCCGCTCAGCCTCACCCCTGCTGCGCTGCTCGTCGCTTTCACCAACGCAAACAATGGGAATCAATCCATTGGTTTGGGCTGATCGAGCCCGGTGATTGATCTGTTCATCACTCTCGCTGAAGTACTTGCGAGGCTCGCTATGGCCAACGATCGCGTACTCAACGTTGTGCTCCTTGAGCATGCTCGGAGAAATCTCAGCGGTGTAAGCGCCCTCTCCCTCCCAGTGAACGTTCTGGCTGGACAGTTCAAGGCGGGTGCCATGGCTCAGCTCAGCAAGCGTGCTGATGGCCGTGAACGGTGGCGCCACCACCAAATGTCGGTCATCGGGCAGTTCTGCAATAAGAGGAAGAAACGTGCCCATCCAGGCCCTGGCTTGCGCACAGGTCATGTGCATTTTCCAGTTGCCAGCAATTACCGGTTTGCGCACGCTTCCGTCCTCTGCATCTCAGCAGCTGACAACTTAAGGCCCAGCCTGAAGAGAATCCGAAACTTCGGCAGAGTCGACACCCATTTGGACGCGATCGCCGGCTTTCAGTTGACGGCCACGCCGTTGCTCCAGGTCGCCATTGACGAACACGTCACCCCCCTGAATCCTCAACTTGGCTTCTCCACCCGTCGCCACCCAGCCCATCCATTTAAGGAATTGATCAAGTCTCATTGCTGCACCAATCAGTCCAATCGCCATTGATAGTCTGACTTGATGCTGAAGCCATCAGAAGCGGGATTCCGCAGGTTGATTCCACTGCTGCGACCTCACAGGCGGCTCCTAACGATCGGCACACTTTGCATGCTGGTTTTTGTCAGTAGCCAGTTGGTGTTGATGCGACTGATGGGCCAACTGTTGCCCGATGTGGGATCAGGCGATCTAAAGCGCATCCTGCCTGTCATAGGCCTGGTTCTGTTGGTGTTCGCGATCCAAAAACTTGCTCAATTTGGCCAAGACTCCCTACTCGCAGGTCCTGCTTTACAAGTCAGCCAGTCGCTGAGACGAGACCTGTTTCAGAGGCTTCAAAAGGTACAGCTCGGCGCCTTGGAAAAGATGTCGTCAGGAGATCTCACCTATCGGCTCACAGAGGATGCTGACCGTGTGAGTGAGGTGATTTATAAAACCCTCCACGACAGCATCCCGAGTGCTCTGCAATTGGTGGCCGTTCTTGGCTACATGCTTTGGCTTGACTGGAAACTAACGGTCGCAATCCTGCTGCTCGCACCCTTCGTTGCCTGGCTGATCAGCCTGTTTGGAGCGAGAGTGATGATCGCCACAGAACGCAGTCAAAAAAAGGTCAGTGAGCTGGCAGGTTTACTGGGAGAGGCCATTGAAGGCCTACCTCTCGTACGCGCCTTTGCCGCAGAACCCTGGTTAGAGAGCCGATTTGAACAAGAAATCGATCAACACCGGCAAGCTCGTTACAACACCTATCGGCTTGTTGCTCTTCAACATCCCGTGGTCGGGATCATTGAGGTCCTGGGTTTCGCCACAGTCCTGGTCTTGGCAGCGATCAGGATCAGTAGTGGGGATCTAGGTGTCCCTGAGCTGATTACCTACCTCACCGGCTTGGTGCTCCTCATCGATCCGATCGCCCATGTCACCGCGAATTACAACGAATTTCAGCAGGGACAATCCTCGCTTCGCCGTCTCCGTGAAATCGAGAAAGAACCCTCGGAACCGGCAGATCCGGTTCCATCGATTCCCCTAGGCCGCCTGCGCGGAGACTTGAACTTCGATCAAGTCGAGTTTGCTTACACACCAGGACAACCCGTTCTTCAAGACTTCAATCTCTCGATCCAGGCAGGACAAGTTGTGGCCCTTGTGGGACCTTCAGGGGCTGGCAAGACCACGCTTTTTTCTCTGCTCCTGCGATTTAATCGCGTTAACAAAGGTCAGCTTCTTTTTGATGGCAAAGATCTCAGCCAAGTCAGCGCGCGCGACTTGAGACAGCAAGTGGCTCTGGTGCCGCAACGAAGCAGTGTCTTTTCTGGAACGATCGCAGAGGCGATTCGATTTGGTCGGCAGGCCACGCAAGAACAGCTCCAACAAGCCGCAAAGCTTGCCAACGCCCACGACTTCATCATCCGTCTCCCAGACGGCTACAAGACGCGTCTTCAGGAGCGAGGCACCAACGTTTCAGGGGGACAGCTCCAGCGCATCGCCATCGCGAGGGCTGTGCTTGGAAATCCCGCAGTGATGTTGTTGGATGAAGCCACCAGTGCCCTCGATGCAGAAGCGGAGGCCTCCGTTCAACTGGGACTTAAGCAAGCCATGCTGGGCCGAACAGTGATTGTGATTGCCCATCGTTTGGCAACAGTTCAGGAAGCCGATCTCATTGTTGTTCTCGAACATGGTCGTATAAGCCAACAAGGCAGCCACGACGATCTAATGAGTCAGGGCGGTAGATATCGAGAACTCTGCGAAAGACAATTCATCCGCGTCAACGAATGATTGGTTTCAAACAACACACCAGCCAATAAGATCCTTGCGTTTGCTTTCCATTGATGACCAGTTCTTCCGTTTCCCAAGACCAGAATCCAATTCTGACCTTTGAAGGAAAACGCTATGACCTCAATAAGCTCCCAGACGACCTGAAAGAGCTCGTTAGAGGAATGCAGGTCGCCGACGCCCAACTACGCATGCATGAGGACACCCTCAAAGTGCTGGCAGTAGGACGTCAGTCCATGGCCATGCAACTCAACGACCGCCTGAAAGAAGTTAGCCCTCTTCCTGAGAACGGTTGAAGTTGTAGTCGCTTGTTAGTTTAAAAATCACTGGCGACAGCAGGAGCAAAGAGACAAGGTTTGGAAGAGCCATCAGGCCATTCAGGGTGTCAGCGACACCCCAAACAACACCACGATCTCCTGCCACTGAGCCGATCACAACAACGGCAACCCAAACAAAGCGGAAGGGCTTGATCGCCCTTTCGCCAAACAAGAATTCAGTGCAGCGCTCTCCGTAGAAACTCCAACCGAGCACGGTGGTGAACGCAAACACAACGAGACCAGCAGTAACGACCCATCCAGCTCCGTTCAAGCCCGTGTTGAACGCCAAGATCGAGAGGTTGGCCCCGGACTCACCCCCGCCATAAACACCGCTGGTAATGATCACCAATGCCGTCAACGTGCAGAGAATCAAGGTATCAATCACGGTGCCCAACATCGCCACGGTGCCTTGACGGACTGGATCATTCGTTTTGGCAGCCGCATGAGCAATCGGTGCACTACCTAAACCGGCTTCGTTGGAAAAAATACCGCGCTTAAATCCCATCAAAACCACCTGTCCTACCGCTCCACCAATAGCAGCTTCACCACTAAAAGCATTAGAGAAAATGGTTCCAAAGGCAGCAGGGACATCAACGATATTTATTCCTAAAACAAGAATGCAAGCGAGGATATAGAGGATCGTCATAGCTGGAACCAGGGCTGAGGCTGCTTGAGATATCCGATCAATACCACCAATAATCACAGCAAAAACAAGAACACCAAGAACCAATCCGGTCACCAACCTGGGGATACCAAAAGCTTCCAGGGCACTAGAGACTTCAAAACACTGGACACCATTACCGATCCCAAAGCCAGCCAGCATTCCAAACGTGGCAAACAACACAGCAAGCCATTGCCAGTTCTTACCTAGACCGTTGCGGATGTAATACATCGGACCACCGACGTGATTTCCAAGAGCATCCACTTCCCGATATTTCACAGCCAATACAGCCTCGCCATATTTGGTTGCAATACCAAACACAGCAATCACCCACATCCAAAACACAGCCCCTGGTCCACCCACGGCGATGGCCCCAGCAACACCGGCGATATTGCCCGTGCCGATCGTGGCAGAAAGGGATGTCATCAGGGCTGCGAAAGGGGAAATATCTCCTGTTTCAGAAGCCGTGGACCTAGTAGCCAGCACACGAACGCCAAAAATCAAGCGTTGCAATGGCATCAATCGCAAGCCGAACATCAAAAGAATGCCCGTCGCTGCGATCAAGATGACCATTGGCCAACCCCAAACGACCCCATTAATGGGGTCGTTGATCGCCGAAATAAGTGTTTCCATCCATCAACTGATACTCAGCAGATGGTGACACATTTCAAGCGGTTGTCAGGTCAATAAAGCGAAAAGTCTGCTCACTAGCAGGAGAATCTCCGCAAGCATCCGTACGAATTGTGCGCTCGCTCAGCACCCAAGAACCACCATCAGAGACGGGGACAAAGGTGTCGGTAAAGCGATTCATTCCTCCGCGCACGTCTCCCGTTGCTGGATCTGCGTATTGACTTGTGTAGGAATGACTGAGGTAGCCATCTCCTGTGTCGGTCGTACTTTCGGTGTGAATGGTTACGACCGTTCCATGAATGTGGCGATGGACCACGGTGACAACATCATTTTTAATGCGGTACTTATCACCTTGACCCTTGCCACCAATAATGACTTCAAGGCCCTCGTTTGTGCAATCACCAGCGGTAAATGTATTTTCAGAATGGGTCTGTTCGAATGTGCGACGCACACGATGAATGCATACTTCCCACAACTGTGAAGCAAATGCTTTTTCAACTTCAGCATCTGAAACCCCTTCAACCTTGGCCTTTAAATCAGCGCCAACACGGAAAGTGCCTTCAACAGAGCGATCACCTTGTAGCCAGATGCAACGACCTGAATATCCAGCAAATCCTGGATCCCAGGTGTAACGGTTTTGATAAGCGGCACGAAAAGCATCCCGGCAATCGCTACCTGGAGCGATCACTGTCTTGGAGGTCGTGGTCAAGAGATCATCAGCAAGCTTTCAAAACCCTACTGGCCAGCAAGCGATGAATGGACGTCTTGCAAAGCATGGATCACGATTGTTCGAGTTTGCAAGGCCTCAATGGCCTCAACGGCAGCACGCGCACCAGCCAGTGTGGTGAGGGTGGGAACGGAATAGTCGAGAGCGGCCCTTCGTAAATAACGATCATCGTGAGCAGCTTGGCGTCCAATTGGAGTGTTAATCACAAGCTGCACGCCACCTGAGCGAATGAGGTCTTCGATATTGGGCCTTCCCTCATGCACCTTGAGAACAGACTCAACCTCCAACCCTTTCTCACGCAGTGCCATAGCCGTTCCGGAGGTCGCAATCAATTTGAAACCCAATCCGATCAGCTGGCTCGCCACAGGCACGAGTGCCGTCTTATCGCGATCATGCGTGGAAAGAAAAACAGTTCCACTCGTTGGTAGCGCTTCACCTGCCGCCAGTTCTGCCTTGGCAAAAGCCATGCCGAAATCAGATGCAGAACCCATCACTTCACCCGTTGAGCGCATCTCCGGACCCAAAAGAGAATCGGCTCCAGGAAAACGCCGGAAGGGGAGCACTGCTTCTTTAACGGACTGCAAAGGAGGAATTGGCTCGCGCAGCAGACCAACCTGGCGCAACGTTTCACCAGCCATTAGGCGCGTTGCAATACGGGCCAAAGGAACACCAGTTGCTTTTGCCACAAAAGGAACAGTTCGAGACGCACGAGGATTGGCTTCGATGATGAACACCTTTTCTTCCCCATCAACAGCCCGTTGAACCGCGAATTGCAAGTTAATCAATCCTTGCACTTTCAATGTGGTTGCTAACGCCTCACTCCAACGCCGAATAAGAGCTAGAGCATCTTCACTCAGGGAGATAGAAGGCAAACAACAGGCTGAATCTCCAGAGTGAATTCCTGCAGGCTCAATGTGTTCCATCAAGCCACCAATCACAACCGTGCCCTCATGATCACAAAGGGCATCAACATCAACCTCAACAGCATTTTCTAGATACTGATCAATAAGCACTGGATGGTCTGGCTCAACTTGAACAGCTTCTTTCATGTAGCGATTGAGTTCTGCCTCGTCGTACACAACCTCCATGGCGCGTCCACCCAAAACGTAAGAGGGGCGAACAACAACGGGGTAGCCAACGTTGTCAGCAATGGACCGGGCTTCCACTTCACTTCTGGCCAGACCATTGCGAGGTTGACGAATCTCTAACTTGCGAAGAATCGCCTCAAACTGCTCCCGATCTTCTGCAAGATCGATGGACTCTGGTGAGGTTCCCCAAATCTGAGTACCGGTCGACAGCCCTTGCGTTGTGGAAAGCCAATGCAAAAGTGGCAATGCAAGCTTGAGAGGTGTCTGCCCACCGAATTGAACAATCACTCCATTCGGACGTTCTGCCTCAATCACATTCAGCACATCCTCAAGTGTGAGGGGCTCAAAATAAAGGCGATCACTGCTGTCGTAATCCGTAGAGACCGTCTCAGGATTGCTGTTCATCATCACGGTCGCAAAGCCCTGATCCTGTGCTGAAAACGAGGCATGACAACAACAGTAATCAAATTCAATACCCTGCCCAATGCGATTAGGACCGCCTCCCAAAATCATCAATTTGGGTCTCGTTTCAATGGCAACCTCAGTGGATGGAGCCAAGGGCTGAAGTTGTCCATCCTCCGTCAAACGGAGAAGTGGACGTTCATAGGTTGAGTAGTGATAGGGAGTGGAAGAAGCAAATTCAGCAGCACAGGTATCGACTGTTTTGAACACGGGCATCACACCCAACTTGTTTCTACGCTCTCGCACATTCAGCTCTTTACTATCAACAAACCAAGCAATCTGGCGATCGGAATATCCCAAAGCTTTGAGCTTGAATAACGTTGACTCATCAAGCTCTTCTAAAGTACGACCGTTTAAAAACTCAGACTCGGTATCAATCAATCCTCTTAATTTTGCAAGGAACCAAGGATCAATATGGCTTAATTCATAAATACGGTCATCAGTCATTCCAGACAGCATGGCGCTGCGAACAGCCAATATCCGATCAGGAGAAGGTGTCCGCAGGGAGCGTTCAAGATCAGTTTTGGAGCAGGAGGGCTCCGGACGATCACCCCCCCAGCCAGACAGGCCTGTTTCCAGCGATCGCAATGCTTTCTGAAACGACTCTTCGAAACAACGACCGATTGCCATCGCTTCACCAACCGACTTCATTGCGGTGGTCAAAACCGCGGGAGATCCACGAAATTTTTCAAACGCAAAACGAGGGACTTTCGTGACCACGTAATCAATGGTGGGCTCAAAACAGGCCGGTGTTTGTCCAGTGATGTCGTTGAGGATCTCATCAAGGGTGTATCCAATCGCCAACCTCGCAGCGATCTTGGCGATTGGAAATCCAGTGGCCTTACTCGCCAATGCAGAGGAGCGACTAACCCTTGGATTCATTTCAATCACCACCACTTCGCCGTCAGCTGGATTGATGGCGAACTGGATATTGCTTCCACCCGTAGCCACACCGATCTCACGAATGATCGCGATCGACTGATCTCGAAGCCTTTGGTATTCGCGATCTGTGAGCGTTTGGGCCGGTGCAACGGTGATCGAGTCACCGGTATGGACCCCCATGGGATCCAAATTCTCAATGCTGCAAACAATCACGACATTGTCTGCCAAATCACGCATCACCTCAAGCTCAAACTCCTTCCAACCGAGCAGAGATTTCTCGATCAGGATCTGAGAGACAGGACTGGCATCAAGACCCGTCTTGCAAATGGCGCTGTACTCCTCTGGGTTGTAAGCGATCCCTCCACCACTTCCGCCAAGCGTGAAGGCTGGTCGAATGATGCGTGGATAACTGCTGATCGAGGCACCAACCGATTCAGCTTCCTCCAAATTGGACGCAATTCCTGACGGGCATACGTGAACGCCAATGCGCTCCATCGCCTGCTTGAACAGTTTCCGGTCTTCCGCTTTTTGAATCGCTTTGAGATCAGCTCCGATCAGCTCGACACCAAAACGATCCAGCGTTCCATTTTCGGCAAGAGCAACCGCAAGATTCAGAGCGGTCTGCCCGCCCATGGTTGGGAGCAAAGCATCGGGCCGCTCTAGTTCAATGACTCGAGTGACAACGTCGGGGGTGAGCGGCTCAACGTAAGTACGATCCGCCATTTCCGGATCCGTCATGATCGAGGCCGGATTTGAGTTGATCAGGATCACCTCATAGCCCTCTGCCCTCAGGGCTTTACAAGCTTGAGTTCCTGAATAGTCGAACTCGCAGGCCTGACCGATCACAATCGGACCGGAACCCAACAGGAGGATGCGACGAAGATCGTTCCGCCTGGGCATGGGCCTTCAATACAGCCAAACCAGCCAATACTCCCATGTGGAGCCCTTGAAAGATTTCATCAGCAACCTTTCGGGTCGGTTGGTCGCTAGCGTTGGGTGAAAGGAGTGCTTAATCCACCATGAGTGAGCTCCAGCGACTGAAAGGGTTGCTGCCACCTGAGATGCAGAGCTGGGTGTTCGTAGAAGCTGCTGCTGCTGTGGAACCTGCTTTGATCACTCTTGAAGAGATCGGCAGAGATGAGGTTGAGATTCAGGTGGATCTTGATCTGTGGGACAGCTTTGCTCTAGATCACAGAAACCTGCTGTTTTGGCACGAGGTTGGTCGTATTCAAAACGACACCATTCCTAGAGATGGTTGGGAAATGGCTGCTTTAGCCATCGGCTTAGGCGGTGCCATTGGTGAGCTTTGGGTCCAAGACGGTCTGCTGCTGTTTATGGCCCTGGGCTTGTCTGGATTTGCTGGCTATCGCTTGTATCTCAAAAACAACGCAGAAAAGCGTCTTCGTGATGCGATTTCAGCTGACGAGCGGGCCATTGATCTCGCTTGCCGCTTTGGCTACAGCGTTCCGAACTCTTACAAAAGCTTGGGTGGAGCCCTGAAAGAGTTGGTGGAACAAACACGCAAAAAGAAAAAGAGGAGCTTCTACGAAGATCGGCTCGAGGCACTACGCAAAAGTGCAGGCAAAGCGAGGGCAGAGATGGCTCAGCAACAGGGCTCCAATCAATCCGTTACCAGCGAGAACGTTTATGGATAGTGAACAGCTGGCTGAGCTGGCAGCGGAAGCTTGCGACGATCGCAAAGGTGTAGATATCCAGCTGATTCGGGTTGACGAGGTTTCAAGCCTTGCCGATTGGTTAGTGATTGCAGGCGGTCAGAGCGACGTTCAGGTCAAGGCAATGGCCCGATCGGTTGAAGATCGTCTGGAAGAAGATGCCAAACGACTCCCCTTGCGCAAAGAAGGGATGAACGAGGGCCGTTGGGCCCTGCTCGATTACGGCGAATTGATCGTGCATATCCTTCAATCTCAAGAACGCAGTTATTACGACCTGGAAGCGTTTTGGAGTCACGGTGAACGCCGTTCTCATCAAGCTTCCGAACCATCCGTAGGCCACTAAGACCTGTTCGTATGGCTGCGACTATCTCCTGTCCTGTTCCTCCCGACCAACGTCCTCAGGAAGAGTTCACCCAGCTAAGTCAATCGTGGTTTTTTGCCTGGCCTCGTCATCGACAAATTGATTTAGACAAGGCTTTGCTCTTGAGTTGGCTGCTGATCGTTCCTCTCACTGTGCTGATTGCAAGCGGTAGTTGGAGCTTGAGACACGATCCAATCCGTCTCGTCCTCGCAGGGGCTGTTTCTGGGCTGATTTTGCCAATGTTGTTATTGATACGCCAATGGTTGGGTTGGACCTACGTCCACAAGCGTCTTCTTTCTGAGCGGGTGGAATACGAAGAATCCGGTTGGTATGACGGGCAAGTCTGGGAAAAACCTTTGTCCTGGCGCGAGCGCGATCTACTGCTTGCACAACATGAAGTACGCCCAATTCTGGGACGGCTCGGCAGAGCCATGGCCACAACAACGGGGCTCATTCTTGGTGGAGCCAGTCTCTGTCAGGCTCTCTAATTTCGCTGACATTCTTTCACTAGTACTCCCTCTATGACACTTCCTCCTGGCTACGGCAGATCGTCCAGAAATGCAGGCTCTCCTGCTTTTGAGGTTGTGCTGAAACGAGGTTCATCGGTGGAATCCATCCATCGGGTGCATGCCGTTGTTTGTGATTCAAAGGGAAGAATCCTGATGAAGGCTGGACGGCCTGATCATGAAACTTTTGTTAGATCAGCACTTAAGCCTTTTCAAGCCTTGCCTGCCCTCAGCAGCGGCGCCTCTGGAAGCTATGACTTTGGCGATCGCGGTTTGGCCATTAGTTGTGCCTCCCATGCCGGAACGGCTGAGCATGCCAGGGAAGCCTTCCGACTGCTTTGGAACGCCCAACTAGAAACGGACGCTCTCCAGTGCCCAATTCCAGCATGGGGTCACAGTCCCCTGGAGCACAATTGCTCCGGTAAACACGCTGCATTTCTTGCCACATCGCGAAAAATGGGGTGGCCCTTGGAGAGCTATCTCCAGGGTGATCATCCACTGCAGCAAGAGATCAATCGACGTGTCGGAGAATTTCTCGGGCTCCCTGCAGAGGAATTAGTCGCAGAGCGCGATGACTGCGGTGCACCCACCCTGCTATTGCAACTTTCCCAGATGGCCTTGCTCTATGCCCATCTCGGCTCTTCAACCCATGCTGAGCTGGAGCAAATCAGCAGAGCCATGCTCGCCCACCCCAAGCTTGTTGCTGGAGAAGGCCGTTTCGATACCGAGCTCATGTCCCGCTCTCATAAACAGGTGATTAGCAAAGGTGGCGCCGAGGGCATTCAGTGCCTCAGCAGAACGGGAGATGGCCTAGGTGTGGCGATCAAGGTGGAAGATGGCTCTCGCCGTGCCAAACAGGCTGTAGCACTCCATCTACTGCGGCAACTTGATTGGATCACGCAAGGGAGCCTGGACGAACTGGAAGACAAGATGTTGATCATTGGTCCAGGAGTCCGACTTGAAGTGAAGGGAGAACTACGCGCGTGAACGCTCACAATCCCCTGGCTTGCGAACCCCAAGTTGTATAGTTTTGAAGTCGACGCGGGGTAGAGCAGTCTGGTAGCTCGTCGGGCTCATAACCCGAAGGTCGGGAGTTCAAATCTCCCCCCCGCCACCAAATCAAAGTCCCCCTCTCAACGAGGGGTTTTTTATTGGTTAAAATTTCAATTTTTTTGAAAGTCGAAGAATCGCAGACTTCTTAGCGGTCCAGGCCCAGCAGCGGTTCCCAACTCTTCAAAAAAGAATCAAAAGCAAATTACTTTCTGAAAAAACACAACTCCAAAGCAAAATTAACCTTGAAATACTAACAAAACAAGTGCTTCATGTGCTGATTACAAGGGCATGAAACAGGCTAACTAGCAGAACACAAATACTCTTCAAGCAGGGACTAGACACAATAAATTTATCTCCAAACCACCAGGACTATCAACAGTGAAGACTGAAAGAGTTTTGAATAATTGGATCAAGATATGCGCAATATGATCAACTGATTGCAAGCCTCAAACCTGATCAAACTTATAAATAGTCAAGTCGGTTAAGGTTGCCAAACCGAGGCTTTTCAATCAGCTGCTCGAAGCCTCTGGCCAAAGACATCCACTCAGATCAAAAGATCAGTGGGCGAAGAGGGACACTAAGTACAGGTCATCGCTTGAGCTGTGCCGCTGAAACCCTTCGAAGCCATCGTGATCGGTTCAGGTGCAACCGGTGGTGTAGCAGCCCAAACGCTTGCTGAAGCAGGGGTACGTGTCTTGGTGGTGGAAGCAGGGCCCGATCTCAGCGCGCAAGCAGCACTGGGGAGCGAACCAACCAACAGCATGCGACGCATCCGTGGCCTTCTCAGCGGTCAGCACCGACAACAGGCACAGCATCCCGGCTATTGGAAACACAATCCACTTCTCTATGCCGATGAGCGGCGCTATCCCTACTCCACTCCAAAAGATCAACCTTTTTTATGGACACAAGGGCGCCAGGTTGGAGGTAGGAGTTTGACCTGGGGTGGAATCACCTTGCGACTCTCTGATCTGGAATTCAAGGCTGCAAAGCGTGATGGCCAAGGACAATCCTGGCCTATTTGCCATCAAGATCTTGACCCGCATTATTCCGCACTGGAACGGCAATTTGCCGTTCATGGCAACAGAGATGGACTCGCTCAACTCCCAGATGGTTGCACCACCACGCCGCTAAGTTTCACCCCAGAGGAACAACAACTTGCTGCTGACCTCCAGGGCTCGGCAGACATCGAGATGATTCACTCGCGCGGTTTTTCAGTGCATCAACCGTCCGCAGAGTGTCCATGGCCGCCATCGAGCAGTCCTGGCAGCAGTCTCCAAACAGCACTCTCCACTGGACGCGTGGAGGTGCTCTCAGGGCACCTGGCAGAACGCCTGATGATGAACCGTGATCAAAGTCGCGCACGAGGAGTCGTTGTCATTGATCAAGGCAGCGGGATGAGAATCGAGCTGGAGGCACCTTTGGTGGTTCTCTGCGCTTCCACCATCGCCTCCCTGCGATTTCTACTGCTCTCAGAACACTCAGCAACAGAAGGAGGCTTTCAAGATCCCTCAGCAAGCCTCGGGCGTCACTTGATGGATCACGTTTCAACCTGCCGCTTCTTTCAAGTGCCAAGCAGGAGTGGCCGTCAATCCCTCCAAGACCTAGATCCCACCAGCCAGTTGTCTGGGGCCGGAAGTTTTTTCCTTCCCTTTGGAAGTCTTCCACCACAACGCCCTGAGGCTCTTCCGTTTTCAAGGGGATATGGACTTTGGGGCGCGATCAATCGCTTTGATCCACCCTGGTGGTTAAAAAGAAATTCCGACTGCCGTTTGGGTTTTCTGATTGGTCACGGGGAAGTTCTTCCCTCCGCTCAGAACAGGGTCACCTTGTCGGAAACAGTAGATAGCTGGGGAGTTCCCATCCCCCATATCAGCTGCCGGTGGGGAGAGAACGAGACAGCGATGGTGGATCACATGCACTCGATGATGGCTGAGACCATTGGTCTGGGGGGCGGGGAGATTCAACCTCTCACCGATCTAATCAAGATGCCGCTGATCGAACCCATTATTGGAAAAATGGAGGCGATGAAAGCAGGTGCGCCTCCGCCTGGCTACTACGTGCATGAGCTGGGTGGAGCTCCTATGGGCAGCGATGAGAACCACAGTGTTGTGGATGCCTGGAATCGCCTCTGGCGCTGTCCGAACGTGTTGGTCGTTGATGGCTCGTGTTGGACCACATCAGCGTGGCAAAGCCCAACCTTGACGATGATGGCAATTACGAGGAGAGCTTGCCTGAAGGCGCTCCGACCTGAGAGCGAATAAAAAGATCGTCGAGATAACGCTCAGTGACGGCTCGATCTGTACAACCGTTTTGAACTAAAAATTGAGCAATTGCAGAACTAAGAAGTTGATATTGGTCCCAAGATGGATTTAATCCAATGAAATCTTTCATTCCGCGATATAGGACTTCAGGGATTTCCGCTTCCATGCTCACTAAGGAAATTCCAACATCACTGATTGATTCAGAGACAGAACTATCACAATGTTCAAAGTGAAATCGATTCATGGAGTGGGGGAAAACCTCAGAGGGGCATGACACCTAGAAAGACACATGGAGGGGGTCGCCGTCAAAGCCGAAGCAATCAGGTGGACCAGAGAGAAGCTCTGATGAGAATCATTCCAGCCCAATGGGTTTTGAGGATCGTGGAGCAGTTTTTTCAAACCGAGTACTGCTTGCAGGATGGTGTCAAGTTCAATTGAAGCCAAATTCGAAAAACCACAGACTCTGAGCAACGAGCCACGATCACGTCCAAAAGCCGGTGGAAAACTCCGCTAATTCTGTGGAAAAAGAGCGAACAATAAGCTTGATCGTTGATTGATAAGCCTCACTGATGACTTCAAGTCTCTTTGGACTTGCCTGAGACGAATTCATGAAGAAACTGAGTGGCAGAAAGAGTTCTTCAGGGTTCAGGAGCATCCGTCTTCGAATCCGCACTGCGACCACGAAGGGTGCTTGGACCTAAAGGATGTTCTGCATGTGGGTAGGGATGATGGCCGTGGTCGTGGGGATGCTCGTGAGCATGGTCTCCATGCGTATGAGGCTCATGCCCACCCCCCAGTGGAATTGGCACACCATCGGGCTGACAGGCCCCGGTGCATTCGAGCTCACACAGATCGCAGCCATCGGTCAATCCCTCCACGTGGTGATGGTGACTGGCCTGGGCTAGGCCTACCTCGGTTTCAAAACCCAAAACCTGGGCTCTGTATTTACAGAGCGAACAATTCATCGCTGTCTCACCACCGAGAACTTCATCCACCCGCTCAATAAACGTGTCTTGCACCCTTGCGTGGTCTCCGAGATAGGAGGCATGCAGAAATTCCACCTCGGGATGATCGTTAGCGACGCGTTCACTGTGCTGGCGGATCCTGGTCACCAAAACCCCAGAAAACAGAAAATAAGGAAATACGATGATGCGCTTAAAACCAAGGCGCACCACATGCCGCAGCCCTGGCTCCACCAGCGGGAACGTCACACCGGAATACACGGTTTCGCCCCAGCCGAAGCCAAAACCTTCCACCAACATTCGCGCAACCTTCGCAACGTTGGAATTGGCATCGGGATCCGATGACCCCCGTCCAACAACCACCAACATGGTTTCAGATAGAGGAACATCTGAATTGGCATCCAACGCTTCTTGAATCCGAGCGCCTGCCGCTGCAATCATCAAGCGATCAACACCGAGTTCTCGGCCGTAATCAATCTCTAAGCCCGTTTCAGCGCTGTAGGTATTCAGCACCGAAGGGATATCGTTTTTGGCGTGGCCTGCCGCAAACAACATGGCCGGAATCGCCAGCACCCGCTCCACTCCTTGCTCTCTTAAGCGATCTAAACCATCCCTAAGGATTGGATTAGCAAATTCCAAAAACCCGTGTTCAACAGGAATCGGATGCATGCGCCGGCGCAGACCGATCGCGAGACGTTCGAATTCCTCAACCGCTAAGCGATTCCTGCTGCCATGGCCGCAAATCAAGACGCCATAGGGCGATGGCTGCGGCGCACTCGGATCTGAACTCACTCGGTTCGTTCCACTCCCACGACACTATCCTCGGCCTTGTTGAATCGCGCCGGATGGTCTTGCCTCGACCACCAGCTTGCTTGGGAGCCACAACATGACAAAGCTCGCTGCGCTTTGGAATCCAATGGCCGACGATTCACAGCCAAAGGGTTGGATCTCCACTGATGCCATCCATCTTTCCAATCTGATACGCCAAGGGATCCAGCCAACACCCTTGTTGGTTTGCGCAGGGGGCACCAGCAGTCGCTGTGCTGCAGATGGACTTTGGACACTCGACTTAAGAGCGCGCCATCGCCAGCTGATCATCAGCGAAGAAGGAGATGAGGTGGAGATTGGGGCCGGGCTCACCATGGCCGAGGTATTAAGTGGTCTACAAATTCATGGACGCTCGATCCCTGTTGGCCTTTCCACCGTTCCGGGCTGTGGCTTTGTTCTCACGGGTGGAATTGGACCTTTAAGCCGATCACAGGGCCTAGCCATGGATCACATTGTGGGTCTGCGAGGTGTCTGGGGAAATGGCAACATCTTTGACCTTTCAGCGCCGACCAACCCTGCAAGCCCTGGAACAGCTAGTAAGAACGAAACACATCAGCAGTGGAAAGGACTGCTCGGGGCCGCTCCCTTCCTGGCTGTTGTCACTGCGATCCGACTGCGGACTCAGAAACTCACACCCTTAGTGATTTGGCGGAGTGTATGCAGCGTTCAGCAACTTGAAATCGCCATTGAGGTGGCGGAACAGTGGGAGCACAGCGCCAGCCTGCAGTGGGCCTGGAACGAAAACATTGAACTGTTCATCGCTTGTAGCGCTAATGACCCTGCAGCGATCAAAGCGGTGGAGACACTAAAAACACTTCTTGGCCACTGCTCTGAATCCAGCATGACCATCGTGCCTGGCCAACATGCTCAGCCTCTATTTGGAGCTTTGGCGACATCCACCGCTGCCCAGGGGCGCATCTACAGCGAAGTCAGTAGCAGGCTCGGTCCAGCCTGGGGCCAACGCGTGCCCTCACTCCTCAAAGACCTGAATCAACTCATACGCGGGCGTCCTCACCCCAGATGCCAAATCAGTGCCCAACAACTTGGTGGGATGAGTTCTCAGGTTCCTGTGACACGCACATCCTTTATTCATCGCGATGCAATTTGGAAACCATGGGTCACCGCAGCCTGGAGCGCCGGTGATCCAAAGGGGCGAGAACAAGCACTGGATTGGCTATTTCATGCCAACACCATCCTCACTGAATCCTGCCCTGGAGTGCACCTCACACAGATCCATCCACACCTGTCCTGCCATAAGGCAGAACTCAATGACGCCTTTCAAGACTGGCTTCCAGGCCTTAAACATTTGAAGTCACATCTTGATCCCTATGGGTTGCTGCCACCGCTCTGAGATACGGTCCCTGAAAAGAAAGTGGCACTGACGCCCATGGCTTCCTCTCCCCCAATGGGATTTCAGAACTGGTTCAGCAATCCGAGACGGGATGTCCTCTCTGGACTTGTCGTGGCCTTCGCCATGATTCCAGAAGCGATCGCGTTTTCTGGGATTGCAGGCGTGGATCCAAAAGTTGGATTGTTTGGAGCCTTTTGTCTCTCCATAACGATTGCCTTCGTCGGTGGACGAACGGCGATGATCACCTCCGCTACGGGATCAACGGCCCTGTTGATGACCGGATTGGTGGCGACAGGAAATGCGAGAGGGGAGGGACTGGGGCTGGCCTACCTGATGGCAGCAGGAATTCTCACCGGCGTCTTTCAGATTCTCTGGGGTTACTTGCGCCTGGCTTATCAGATGAGGTTCGTGCCTCTAGGTGTCTTAAGCGGATTTGTAAATGCTCTTGCTTTATTAATCTTTCAGGCTCAACTTCCGCAATTGGGAATCAATCTTCATTTTGGGGAAGCGGGACATGAACATGTGATACAGGCTCTGACTGGAGGCCAAATGGCAGTTGTTTGGCCGCTTGTTTTGCTTGGGCTTGTCATTATTTATGGTCTGCCACGCATCACACGCGCCCTTCCTTCCCAGCTGATAGCCATCATCGTCATTACAGCCATCAGCATGGGGCTAAGCTCAGTATTTCCGGATTTAAATATTCCCAAGGTAGAAGATCTTGGCAAGCTCCCTAATGGTCTCCCTATGTTCAATCTTCCTTTTGGAGATGTGAGCAACCAAAGAGTTCCTTTCAATCTACAGACGTTTGGGATTGTCTTGCCGACAGCTTTATCGATCTCATTGGTTGGCTTAATGGAAACATTCCTCACTCAAGACATTCTTGACGAAAGAACTGATTCCAATTCAAACAAGAATACTGAAGCGAAAGGCCAAGGAATAGCAAACATCGTTTCCTCCTTATTTGGAGGAATGGCTGGCTGTGCGTTGGTGGGGCAATCCGTCATGAACATCGATAACGGTGGACGAACACGCCTCTCCACACTGTCTTCAGGAATCAGCCTTTTGGCGATGATTTTACTGGCCAGTGCTTGGCTCAAGCAGATCCCCATGGCAGCTCTGGTTGCAGTCATGATTGGAATCGCGGTCAGTACAGCTGATGTTGCTGGCTTGAGAAACATTCGAAATATCCCGAAAAGTGACACTGCCGTGATGGTGATGACTTTTGCAGTCACCATGCTCACCACTCCCCACAACCTTGCTCTTGGAGTGCTGGCCGGAGTGGCTCTTGCAGGTGTTTTATTCAGCCGCAAAGTCGCAAAAGTCATTCGCGTGGAAGCAATTAAAATCAGTGAAGATGAGAGCCGCTATGTGGTTAGCGGCCAATTGTTCTTTGTGAGCAAGATTTATTTCCTACAGGGATTTGACATTCACGATCATCCAGCCAGAATCACCATTGATATGAGTCAGGCACACATTTGGGACCAGAGTGGTGTTGGAGCGCTCAACCAACTCATACGAAAACTCAGACTTGGTGGCTCCGTCGTAAACGTTGAAGGTTTAAACAAAGAAAGCCTGAACCTTTTTGAAAGAATCGGGAGCCAACCTGAGGGCGGTCATGGTTAATCCTGAATCAGCCTGATGACTATTCCTTGCTGTAAAGGAGTGCCAAACAAGCCGTCATGTCATTCCGCATGCCATCGAGACGATTGCTGATCTCAACGTCATTCGGATTTAACTCGACATAACGAACAGTTACGTCGTTTCCGATGCTCATAATGAGACAGAGTGTTTGCAGATCATTCGTTTCAACAGCCCTGATTCGAGCCCCTTCAAGCATTACTTTAAGAAGAGACATTTTATTATAATAAGCCTGTTGATCAGTTTCTTTCCACGCCAGTGCTGGAGGAACGATTCCAAATAAAATTAGAGCTGAAACTAGGGCAGATCCCAACAGCGTTCGCGTCATCGAGCTAATCACGAACATTTGCGAACGCTAAACCAGTTCTCTGTGTTGACAAGAACGATCAGCCCTGATGAACGAGCTCTGACACACTTGTTCCCTACCAGAAACAATCAGATGAGAGTCCGTCTTCTTGCACTGCCACTGGTTTCTTTCCTATTCATTTTGAATGGATGTGCCACGCTTGGGGAGGGCGGCGCCTCAAGACTCGATCTCATAAAAAGGAGAACCGAGCTTCGCTGCGGAGTCAGCGGCAAGATTCCAGGCTTTAGTTTTCTGCAAAGGGATGGATCCTTCGCTGGACTTGATGTGGACATCTGTCGAGCCTTTGCAGCAGCGTTTACTGGCAGCCCAGATCAGGTGCAATACAGGTCACTAACCGCTCCAGAACGATTCACTGCACTGCGTACCGGAGAAATTGATCTCCTATCCCGCAATACCACCTTCAACCTCAGCAGAGATGCTGCGGGAGGTAATGGCGTCAGCTTTGCTCCTGTTGTTTTTCATGACGGGCAAGGGCTCCTGGTTAAGCGCAGCAGTGGGATCTCCAATCTCAACAACCTCAAAGGCAAAACCATCTGCGTGGGCTCAGGAACGACGACCGAGCAAAACCTCAACGATGCCTTTCAGGCCAAAGGCATCGATTACAAACCCATTAAGTATCAGGATCTCAATCAAGTCATCGCGGGCTACCTCCAAGGTCGCTGCAGCGCCATGACATCCGATCGCTCGCAGCTCGCCGCGGCCAGATCCGGTTTTAACAAACCAGAGCAACATGTGATTCTCCCTGAAGTCTTGAGCAAAGAACCCCTTGCTCCACTAGCTGCAGGAGGTGATCAGCGCCTGGCGGATGCGATGCGCTGGGTGATCTATGCATTGATCGCTGCAGAAGAATTAGGCATTACACAAGCGAACATCGAAAGTAAGCTTGAAGAAGCCCAACGTCGTCCTGAACTCACACAACTAAGGCGTTTTCTTGGCGTAGAAGGCGATTTAGGCCAGAAACTAGGTTTAAACAACGATTTCATTGTCAAAGTGATCCAAGCAGTAGGTCATTACGGTGAGATTTATGATCGTCATCTCGGATCTAAGAGTGCCGTTCCGATACCAAGAGGCCTCAATCATCTCCACAGGAATGGAGGCGTACTGACCTCACCCCCATTTCAATGAATCGTTCAAAACGCTGGTGGTGGCAGGTCATCATTGTGGTTGGGCTCCTCACGGTGATGGGGATTCTGATCAATAATCTCGCCGTTAATCTGATTCGAACAGGCCTAGGCCTCAGTTTTGATTGGCTTTGGAGACCGGCAGGTTTCGCGCTTAGTGAGCACCCCCTTCCTTATCAATCTTCAGACAGCACAGCCTGGGCCCTGCTGATGGGATGGCTGAACAGCTTGCGCGTGATCGTTGCAGGGATTGTGCTGGCAACTCTGCTGGGCGTGACCACCGGTGCTGCTCGCCGGAGCCTGAATCCGTTATTGCGGCAGTTAGCAGCTTTGTACGTGGGATTCATTCGTCAGATCCCTCTTCTATTGCAGCTTCTGTTTTGGTATTTCGTTGCCTTCCTGGGACTTCCTTCAGAGCCATTTTCACCACTGGGAGCTTTGATCCACCTCTCCAATCAAGGCATCAGCTTGCTGGGAGTCACGCTCAGTGTGGAGTTTGCAGCTGTCCTCCTCGGGCTCAGCGTGTTTACAGGAGCCTCCATTGCAGAAGTGGTTCGCGGTGGCCTCGATTCAGTCCCCCGCGGCCAGTGGGAAGCCTTCCGAAGTCTTGGCATGACAGAAGGCCTCGGCCTACGCCGAATCGTCCTGCCCCAGGCTCTTCCTGCAATCTTGCCAGCACTCAGTAGTCAATATTTGAACCTGGCAAAAAACAGCACCCTGGCCATTGCCGTTGGCTACGCCGATCTCTACTCGGTGAGTGACACAACCATCACCCAAACGGGACGAGCGATGGAAGGATTTTTGCTGCTTTTGCTGAGTTTTCTACTCTTGAACTTGCTCATTAATGGTGGGATGCAGCTGTTGAACCGAGCTGTTTTAAGAAGCCAGCACCATCATTAAACTGAAGACGTCACAGTTCGCTTTCATGAATACTCGTCGTATCGCCGCGGTCTTTTTAATTGTGGCGTCTATTGCAGCGATTTTGCTGCCCTTTGCATCAGCAACCCTTCTCACCATTGGCTTAGGCGGGATTGTGTTCGTTGCAGGGCTCAATCAACTGCTTCGGATTGGAGATATTCCAAACAATCAAGGCAAACTCTTTAAGGGCTTGTCAGGGCTGCTTTATATCGGTGGTGCGGTCTTCATTCTGATCGACCCGATCGACAGCGAAATCAGCCTGACGCTGTTTGCCGGTGTGCTCTTGCTCGTTGAAGGGTTAATGGAATTAGCAACAGGAGCTAGTTCCAATGCATCAGCGCGTGGTCTTGTCGTGGTGGACGGAATCGTGACTGCCGTCCTCGGATTGCTGTTAGTGATCGAATGGCCCTCTGACAGCCTTTGGGCTTTAGGGACCATTTTTGGCGTGTCTCTTTTCCTCTCCGCCTTGAACTTGCTCAAGCCCACGGATGCTCCCCCTGCCGCCAGCTAATGGCGAGCCAATTCAAACCTCGGCAACAGCACTACCGGCGTTGGCAGCACAAACCAATTGAGGCTGCCTTCAGTGTTTTCATCCTCGGCTTGATTCTTTGGGCTGTCTGGTCAACAGGATCCTGGCTGATCACCGGAGCTGATTGGCGAGTCGTCACCCACAACCTCCCGCTTTATGCCTTTGGCAGCTATCCCGCTGATCAACGCTGGAGGCCTTTGGTTTGGATGGCCGCTCTCCTGGTGCTAACGATCACCACCTTGGCCAGTGATCACTTGCCACAACCACTGAAACGCCTCCAACCTTTGCTTCCCTGGGCATGGATCTTGATGGTGCCCGCAGGAGTGGTTCTGCTTGCTGGATCCGCCAACCTCCAAGCCGTGCCGACTCGCGCCTGGGGGGGCCTGACCCTCACCTTGCTGCTGACCACAGCGAGTGGATTCTTAGCCCTGCCCATGGGGATAGGCCTTGCGATCGGCAGAACATCCAATTTGGGTTTGGTCGCGATGCTTTGCCGCGTTTACATCGACCTCATGCGTGCAGTCCCCCTCATTGCGGTGCTGTTCTTCGGGCAATTGCTCCTACCGCTCTTCCTCCCGGTAGAGATGGAAATCAACAGAGTGTTCAGAGCTGTGATGGCTTTTGCTCTATTTGCAGCGGCATACGTAGCAGAGGATGTGCGCGGAGGACTGCAATCCATCCCACCCACACAAGCGGAAGCGGCCGCGGCCCTCGGACTGAATGCGTCTCTCACCATGAGACTGATCATTCTTCCCCAGGCAATGAGAATTGCTGTTCCAGCGTTAACCAACCAAGCGATCGGATTGCTGCAAAACACCAGCTTGATGGCCATTCTCGGCTTGATAGAACTGCTGGGAATTAGCAGAAGCTTGCTCGCAAATCCTGAATACATCGGCCGTCATCTTGAGGTTTATGTCTGGCTCGCCGGTGTGTATTGGTTGCTCTGTTCAGGGATGGCCCTTTTAGCAAAGCGCATTGAACGTCAAGGCCACTTATCCACTAGCTCCTAAGACCGCTCGTACCTCCACAACATGTCCATCGCCATTCACGCGCAATCCATAAGTAAGTCCTACTCCGACGATCATCGCGCTCTTGATGAAGTGAATCTCAGCGTCAACCTTGGTGAAGTTCTTGTGGTCATGGGGCCCTCTGGTTCAGGAAAAAGCACCTTGATCCGCACCTTCAATGGCTTGGAAAGCATTGATGAAGGTCAGTTGGAAATTGTCGGGATTCAGCTGGATTCCAACCAAGACGAACGACAGATCAAACGAATCCGGCGCAGGGTTGGAATGGTCTTTCAACAGTTCAATTTGTTTCCCCACCTCTCCATCCTCGACAACATCACGCTGGCACCAATCCGCGTCAAAAAAATGCAAAAAAAAGAGGCGGAGCTCAGGGCGATGTCGCTATTAAGCCAAATGGGGATTGCTGATCAGGCCATGAAACGCCCTGCCCAGCTCAGCGGAGGGCAGCAACAACGCGTAGCGATCGCCAGAGCCTTAGCGATGGATCCAGAAGTGATGTTGTTCGATGAGCCAACAAGTGCTCTCGATCCAGAACGCGTCAAGGAAGTGCTTGACGCCATGCGCACGCTGGCCTCTGCAGGAATGACCATGGTGGTCGTCACACACGAGCTGGGATTTGCCCGTGAAGTCGCTGACAGGGTGCTGTTTATGGATGCAGGAAAAGTAGTTGAACTTTCAGACTCAAAGACGTTTTTCAGCCATGCCAAAGAAGACCGCAGCAGGCGCTTCCTCAATCAAATGACTAACTGACAACGGCCATCCAACTGGTGCAGAGCTCGCTCAGCAGCGACGAGCTCTCTTTCGGTTTGCAGCCAGCTTTCATTGCCAACGGGGAGGCTATGAATTTGCTCAGCCAACCGCTCCTGCAGACGCTCACGTTGAGCTTGCAGGGCTTCACTGAGCCGAACCACTCTCTGGGGGATGGAACAGAAAGGAGCCGAAACAGCCACTGAGCACCTGTCGTGGGACAGCTGTGACTTTGGCACATCATCGCGAATGTTCCTAGTCTCTACCGAGATCTGGCAGACATCGCGATTCTTCGCCTCCTGGTTGAACTCATTCCAGGCCTACTTGGTGGATATCTGCTTGGACGCTTCAAACCAGGGTGGGTCAAGCCATTAGCAACCCCACTAGTGCGCTATGGCGTTCCCATCAGCCTGATGGGCTTGCTGTTGAAGGGTGGATTGAACAGCTCCCTGCTCAGCACAGCCGCCATAGCGGCGGTTGTCATCATGGCCATGCTGATGATGCTCAGACGTTGGCGTCGAGCTGGTGATCAGCTGCTCTCGCCCACACTTCAACTGGGCTGTTGCGTTGGCAATACAGCCTATTTCGGGATTCCGGTCGCGCTGGCCTTACTCCCCCCGGAAGCCCTATCGATCAGCATCGGCTACGACTTCGGCGCAACGCTCCTGGCCTGGGGGCTCGGACCGATCTGGCTTGCAGGATCACAGCAGGCGGCTCATCCGCATCGTTGGCGTTTATTGATCAACCACCTCAGTTCCAGTCCTGCCTCACGAGGACTCTTGGGCGCCTTGCTTGTGATGGCAACACCATGGCAAGCAACGATCACAGCCGCACTGTGGATGCCGTCAAGGGTTGTGATCGTGCTGGCCTTAATCGTTGTGGGCATGCGACTTGCAGGCCTTTCAGATTCGAGATCAACTCCATCGCAGACAGAAGCAACACAAAGCGCTCAGCTCAAAACCTTGAATGCTGCTCTGGGCTGCAAACTTTTGCTGTTTCCTGCATTCGTCTTGGGACTCAGCCTGATCCTTCCCATCAGCGCTTTCGCGCGTCAGGCCTTGGTCCTACAAGCTGCAGCCCCCACTGCTATTTCCGTGCTCTTAATGGCGGAAACAGAGCAGGCAGACAGCACTGCAGCAGCACAGCTGATTTGGCGCAGCACCCTCATGGCTCTAATCACGGTGCCAATTTGGGCTGTGCTGCTGAAGACATTGGAAGAAAGACTCGGAACGTGAGGTTCAACCTTGGCGTGCGCACCCTCTTGCGAACCGGAAGAGCGTGCATCCATAACCGTTGGCAATCAGGTTCCATCACCAGCAAATCTCCATCCGCAAGGGCTAATTGCTCTCGGCTCTGGCTCTGGCGATGACGAAACTGCAACGCCCTAGTGGCACCAAAAGAAAGCGATGCGATTGGACATCTGGCATCAATCTCCGGTTCGTCATCGGCATGCCACCCCATGCGGTCGTCTCCATCCCGATAGAGATTGAACAAGCAACCATTGAATTGAGCAGAACAACTTTGATTCACCTGCTCAAGCAAGGGCATAAACCAATCGGGCCAGCCCTGGCCGCGATGAATCACACCGCTGTAGCGATAAGACACCGAAGCCTCTGCGAGAAAAGCTGACAATCTCGGCACACGGTGGACTTTTCCGTACACCCGAACTTGGGGCTGCTCCCAGACAATCTGTTTCTGACACCGATCAAACCAGTAAGCCGAAGCCTGCGGTTCAAGCCAGCCAACGCGATGGTTCCAACTCATCGATCGTGGATCTTGTCTGAAACAAACCAGTAAAGAGCCATAACAGAGACGAAGACTTCGAGGCAACAACCCATACATTCTTCTCATGGCAGCTCGTATCACGGAATCGGAATTTCTCAAACGAGCGCGTGAGCGTTTCGGTGATCATTTCGATTACTCAGAGATCAAATACCGCAGCTACAAAAGCCCGGTCAACATTCGCTGCAACCACCATCCGGTCCAACTGATCAACATCACGCCGGAGAAGCATCTCCAAACAACAGGAGGCTGTCGGCACTGCCTTAGAGAGAGACGCATTGCCGCCTTGGAGCGGGAACTCAATCGCGATGCTGCTCAGCGGCCGATCGAAACAAGGCCGATCGAAACAACAACACAAAAAGCGGCTTGTCCTGTTCAGGACTGAAGGCTGACGCGGTGGTAGCAGAACCATAACCACTGCTGAAATAGCAAATTGCGATGGGAACGCCACAGCGTTCTCGGGTGGTCAGAGTCAAAATTTTCCGGCGGCGGAACATCGCCACGAGCGAGATCGCGCTCCATTTCCGCCTGCAGCCTGCCAACGTTGTATTCGGGATGGCCGAGATGCATGAGCTGACGCTGATCTGGCGTCTCAAAAATGGTGTACCCCACCTTCTCGCCATGGGCGAGAAGCCTCAATCGACCCTGGCGTTGCGCCGATTCCATCGCCGCGTCCGGTAATCCCGCATGACGGCTTTGAGGACAGAGAAATTGATCATCCTGGGTTCCCATCAGGGGATGACCAGGAACAAGACTTCGCATCGGAAACACCCCAAACAATTTCCGATCGAACGTGACCTTATTCACTCCTGCGAGATAAGCCAGAGCAAACCCAGCCCAACAGAGGCCGAGTGTGCTGGCACAAGAGTGACGCGCCTCGTTGATCAGCTCAACCAATTCGGGCCAATAGGTGACGTCCTCAAATGCCAAGTGCTCCACTGGGGCACCGGTGATGATTAATCCATCCAATGGACGCTGTGACTGAGCTTCTTCCCAGCTCACATAGTGCTGGTTGAGATGGGCTTGATCCCAGCTTCGGTACGCATGCGATTGGAGGCGAATCCAGATCGGTTCAATTTGAAGAACCGAAAGACCCAGAGGATGCAGCAGGTTGAATTCGTACTGCTTCCCTAAGGGCATGATGTTGAGAATGCCAATGCGCAGAGGTCGAATGTCTTGACGCTCGGCTTGCTCGGGTTCAATCCAAGAGATCCGGTTCCGTTCAACAGCGGTGATCTTGTGATAATTCCTAGGAAGTATCAATGCCATCAGCTCAGATCCCTTCCACTGACTGAGTTTGATTCATCATGTGTGCAATGACGAGCGGCCTTTTCTATGCAAGGTGTTGTCTGTTCAACGTAGCCACGGCTTATGCCAGTGACCCCACGGCGGTCGATCACCTTGGCCTTGGGCTCCAAGTGACCAACCGCCTCTCCCCTACTCAGGTCGCCAGCGCCTGCTCAAAATCAGCTTTGATGTCGTCGATGTGTTCCAAACCGACAGACACCCGAATCATGGTGGGAGTCACGCCAGCCGAGGCTTGCTCATCCGCACTGAGCTGCTGATGGGTCGTGGAGGCTGGATGAATCACAAGCGTCTTGGAGTCGCCAACATTGGCGAGATGGCTCGCCAGCTTGAGGCTGTCGATGAAACGCACCGCATCGTCATACCCCCCCTTTAGGGAGAACATCAGCATGCAGCCCATCCCACGATCGGTGAGATAGCGCTTGGCACTTGCGTGATAAGGGTCGCTAGGTAATCCGGGGTAGCTCACATCAGCAACAGTGGGCTGCTCCTGCAACCAGGTTGCCAACGCCATCGCATTTTGCGCATGCCTCTCCACGCGCAAGCTCAATGTTTCTAAGCCTTGCAGCAACAAAAAGCTGTTGAAGGGGCTGATGGCCGGTCCCCAATCGCGGAGACATTCCACTCTTGCCCTTAGTGCAAACGCGATATTGCGCTCATCAGGTAATCCCAGCATCTTGCAGATGTCACTGCCGAAACCGAAGGCGTCCCAGTGCACAAGGCCGTGATAAGCAGCGCTCGGCTCACTCATCAACGGAAACTTGCCATTACCCCAGTTAAATGTTCCTGCATCAACAATCACACCACCAAGGCTGGTGCCGTGACCACCAATCCATTTCGTAGCGCTCTCCACCACCACATCGGCGCCATGCTCAATGGGTCGAATCAAGGCTCCAGCTGCACCGAGTGTGTTGTCGACAATCAGAGGGATGCCGCGTTCTTTAGCAAGTGCAGAGAGGCCGGCGAAGTCGGGAATGTTGAAGCGGGGATTGCCCATCGCTTCCACATAGATGGCCTTGGTCTTGTCATCAATCTGCGCCGCGAAACTCGCGACATCGTCACCATCAGCAAACTTGACCTGGATCCCTAGGCGCGGGAATTGCACCTTGAACTGGTTGTAAGTGCCGCCATACAAAAAGGACGTGGAAACAAAATTGTCTCCAGCCTGCATGCAGTTGGTAATCGCCAAAAACTGAGCCGACTGGCCTGAAGCGGTGGCGACGGCGGCGACCCCACCCTCCAGTGCTGCAACACGCTTTTCAAAGACATCCGTGGTGGGGTTCATCAAACGGGTGTAGATGTTCCCGAATTCCTTCAACCCAAACAGATTTGCGCCATGTTCAGCGTTATTGAACACATAAGAGCTGGTCTGATAAATCGGGACCGCCCGCGAGTTTGTCGTGGGGTCAGGGACCTGACCAGCGTGCAATTGAAGGGTCTCGAAACGTTGTGATGTCAAGGCCGAAATACGGATAAGTCCGTTCTAGCTCGCAACTTCCGTTGAGGCGCTCCAATTGTCGTCAGGTGCAGGTTTTTCAGTCTCCGCAAGGGATGGAAGCGTCTCACGCATCAGTGGGCCAAAACGACTGCGCACTTCCGATCGGAAAGAGCTTGCCGCTTCCGCACTGAGCACTGGATAGGGCTGGTCACCCTCTTGCTCGCGCAGATGACGCCACTTGCTGTTCTCTTGGGCCTTGAGTTCTTTTAGTGCAGACATGAAGTCGTAATTCTTCGTCTGACCATCTGCAGCCGCAAGTGGGCCAGCCTGTGCCGCGAATTCTTCGCGGATCGCATCAAACGCTTTGGCTTTGATGGTGTCGGGAAGACCAAGAACTGGCTGGTAGTAATCGAGCAAACGTCGTTCCTCCTCCAGCAAGATCGGCCATGCGCCACGGGACCCTTGGGGCAAGGCGTACCCGGCCTCAGCCGCATCCATCGCCTCCAAGTGAAAACAGATCCAGCGGTAATACGACTTTTCGTTGATCGCCTTTTTCGCTGCAGCCTTGCCCGAAACAATCGCGGGAAGTGCGGCTTCAGCCTTACGCAGGAACAAACGATCCTCGCGTTCGAGGTTCATTGCTCCCCAACGCTGGCGATAGTCCCAAAGCTCGGCGTATCGGGCCACTTCATCCGTGGACCAGCCAAGGGTCTTGAGCTCATCGGCCCGATGCGTCAGTTCCTTAGCCAAAGAGCTCAGCCTTCATCTGATCGGAATCGTAGAGGTCAAAGGCGATCACGCCAGTCTCTAGACCTCAACCTGCAGGACGGCTGTGAGGGTTCTGACGCAAATACTGCAAGACGTCTATGGGCTGTGGCTGGTTGTAGCCCTCATGAAGCCAGAGATCACCCGCCGAAGAGGCGTAGTGAATTTGCCAGTGATACAAGCCGCGATAGGCGAGAGGATCCCGTTTCAACAGGTCGGCGTAATGAACCACAGCCTTGCCGTAGTAATCGCTGTTGTTATATCCCCAGAGTCCTTTTCGGATGTCCTGAAGGCCTCCACGACGAACCAAATAACGCGCCGCCGCATGGATGGCATCCCAAGGATCGCGAATGTCACCACCACGGCCAATCCCAGGCTCCGTCCAGGTCGTGGGTAGGAATTGCATCGGCCCTTGCGCATTGGCGACGGAAATGCCATCAATGCGACCCATTCCCGTTTCGACCAAATTCACAGCAGCCAACACCTCCCAATCAATCCCTGTAGCTGCTGAAGCACTTCGATAAGCCTTGAGCAATTGATCGGGAGGAGCCGGGGTCTGGATACGCCAAGCAGGAAGCCTGGATGAAGCCGGACCACGATGCATGGCAAGAAACGAGCGACGAGCTGCGATGTGCTGATCAAACACCCAGAGCCAGCGGTCATCAAGCTTCGATCGAACCTGGTCGGCGAGAGCAGAGCGATGCGACAACACCCGATAGATCACCTGCTGCTGATGAGCAAGGGAGGGAATGGCCTCTGAAGAGACGTCGGGGTTGCGAATGGCAAGCTCAATCTCTGACAACAATTGAGCCAGCTGATCGGGGTTGGCCAAAAACAGCGGATAGTGCGCTCCCGATGGAGAGCGGGGAAGATCTGACCTTGTAGGGAGCGACGGAAGCGCAAGATCCGCTGGTTCAAGCTGTTCAAGAACCTCCTGTTTAGAGGCGTCCTGCTCTTGTTTCGGGGTGGACTGGAGTGCAGGTGAGCGCCTGCAGCCCAAGGCCAGGGGAACCACAAGCAGCGGAAGACAAATCAGTAGGCGGCGGACTGAAGTCATCATCTAAATCGTGGACAATCCATCAACAGATCAGAAAGCTGCGACGGTCATGAAAGTCTGCAGCGTCTCCTGGATGGGAGAGAGCCCAGTAGCTGAGACGACCATTGATTTCCTCCACAACCATCGTCAAACCGAGTTCTGGCATGCCCTCAATCGGCCACCAGGGACGTAAATCCAAGACCACATCACAACGGCAGTCCCGTCGCGTTTGTCGCACAGTTACGGAGGGTGGCAAGGCCTCTACCAACCCAGAGCCACCCTGTCGGTAGCGCTCAAAGCTGTAGAGGTTCCAGTGACCTAAGGGCGATACGTTGAATTCCCAGTACTGCTGAGAGCCAGGCACACCGATGAACGCCTCAAAGCAACTGTGCTTCCAAAGTTCATCGCGGCGATCACCCTGCATTGGAACGGACGATGGCTGAATCGAAGGCAGCGAAACAGCAAGCAAATCTCCATCACGCTGAGCCGGCCGAAGGTTGTAGCTGAGTTCAAGAATGCCCCCCTCACGCCAGACAAACTCAGCACTAAGCAGGAGATCAGGGGATTCTTGGGGGTCTTGAGGAAGGAGCGGACAAACCTGCCGGACCATCACGGGATGGCGCGACATTTCAGCTCGCTCCTGAGAGTTCGAGAATCATGTGCTGGAGGTCATCCTCTTGGGCTTCGATTGATTGAGTGAGCGCAAATTGCACCAAGGCTCGATCCAAATTGTGAGAAGGCCGATCTGTTCGGAAGTAACGATCGCCATCCAGGTAGTCGGTTAAAAAGCGCAACCCAAGCTCAAACGGAATCAGACGGATGCAGTCTGGTAGATAGCGAAAATCCTGGTCGGAAAGAAAGGATCGACCCATCGTGAGATAGCCCTCAAGAATCGCCCGACAAAGGTTGAGATCGAACGTCACCAACTCAACCTGCAAGGTCTCTTCGCCAAGAGGATTGCAACAAGAACGCAGGCAATCTCCGATGTCGTAGTGAACCAAACCGGGCTTAACCGTATCGAGATCAATCAATCCCACAGCAAGACCACTTTGCTCATCAAGCATCACGTTGTTGATTTTGGGGTCTCCATGAATCGGTCGGCGTTGCAGTTCGCCGCGAGCGCAGGCAACTTCCAACACATCCACACAGTCGCGGCGACGTTCCACGAAATCAAGCGCACGTTTCAGCCGCGGATCGAGCGATAACCGTTTCTCAAGCCTCTCGAATTGAACGCGGCAAACAGTGTCGTAATGCTTGAGATAGCTCGGAGTGATGTGAAAGCCTTCAAGGGTGTCTGCTAAGTCGCAAGTCGGTAAATCACTGATGAGGTGATGGAACATCCCCAGTCCATATCCCAGCTCGCGCGCATGCCCAGCATCACGGATCACATCACTTGTGGTAGCAGCTCCGATATAGGAGATCGAGCGCCAAAACTCTCCGTTGTGCTCAACCCAATGGCCTTCGCTGTGGCGAGTTGGCAGAACCGTTGGAATTTCCCAACGCCGTCCAGCCAATTCAGGTGGATCCGTCGCCAACCGTTGTTGTACATGCGAACCAAGAGCAAGCAAATTGCGCATAACCAGCTCGGGCTTTTCGAACACGCTTGTGTTCAGACGCTGCATCACGAAGGCCCGACAGTCCGCATCCGCAGTCAAAGACACCAAGAACGTGTCATTCACGTTTCCAGATCCCAGCGTGTCAATCGAGCTGATTTGCTCGGGCGGATGAAACAGACCTGCGATCGCGTCAAGCGATGGATAAAGCCTGGTATTGGCATCGGCCATGACGAATCGCATGAGACTCAACACGAAACAATGCCGTGTATCTACAGATCCGCTAGCGCTGAGTGTGCGGAAAAAGAGCCGGGAAGCGGCAGCATGGGGTCAGAACACCCGATCAGCACCGGTGCCACGTTTTCTTCACACTGCTGACTGGCAAATCGGCAAGCCTTATCACTGGATTGAGGATCCTCAAAAACGGGCCCGTCTTCAGCAAGAACGGGTCAATGCCGTTTCACGTATCGCTGCAGCAGCCAGCGATCAAAACGTCGATGCCGTGATGGTGGCCGGTGATCTGTTCGACTCGAGCACTGTGGCTCCAGCGGTAGTGATGGAGGTGATGGAAGCCATCGCTTCGATCCCCTGCCCTGTGCTCGTGCTTCCTGGAAACCATGACCATGGAGGAGCCGGTGGCATCTGGCAGCGCCGAGATGTGCAACGTCAAATGCGGGAACGCTGCCCCAATTTGCAGCTCTTGCTTCAAGCAGAGCCTCAGGTCATCGCAGAAATGGTGCTGCTCCCTTGCCCGTTGCTACGTCAAAGAGACAGTCGTAGCCCCGCAGATTGGCTGGACTCCCTGAACTGGAGTTCTTTGCCCCACGATCAGCCCAGGGTCGTACTCGCCCATGGCTCGGTACAAGGTTTTGGCGCAGAAGGGCAGGTCAACCAATTGCATCACGATCGATGGCCTGCAGAGGAGGTGGACTACATCGCTCTGGGTGATTGGCATGCTCTAACCCAACTGAACCCGCGCGCTTGGTATTGCGGCACTCCTGAACCCGATCGTTTTCCCACAACTGATCATGATCAGCGTTCTCAAGTCCTTCTTGTTGACCTGAAACGGCAAGACATTCCTGAGGTCACTCCGATTGCAACAGGTGCCATGTCCTGGCACAGGATCGAAGCCAAGGTGAGCAGTGGGGCAGATCTTCAACGCCTTAAAGAGACGATCGAATCCTGTGTGCAGCGAAAGGTAGGCAAAGATCTTTTGAGAGTTGAGCTAAGCGGCCAACTGTCTTTTCAAGGGCACCAACAGCTACAACAGCACTTGCAGGATTTGGATCAACAACTCCTCCACCTCAGAATCCGCGGATTGCCCCGTCGAAGACCGGAGCCAGGGGAATTTCAAACCTTTCTGCAACGCGACGATGCACCCTTGATTAAGGGCATCAGCAAAGATCTTGCGACTGAGCTCGATGACAACAGTGCCCAAGGCCCTGAACACAACGACATCGATCGAGCCATGCTCGAAGAAGCGATGCTCGAGCTGCGCAGGATTGTGCTGGAAGAGGCCGGGGATCAGGAGGCTTCATGCGGCTGATTCGCAGTGAGTTCTCCAGCGTTCGCCGCCATCAAGAACTGGTGCTGGACTTTGATCCAGGGTTAACGGTCATTGGCGGAGCCAATGAGAGCGGCAAAAGTTCCTTGGTCGAGGCTCTGCATCGAACGCTGTTTGTCCGTGCTGCATCCAGTGGGACAGCAGCGCAGGACCTGCACTCCCAACTCCATGCTGGCCATCCCCAAATCAAGCTGGAATTTGAAACAAGCGAACAGCACTGGACCCTTCTCAAACGCTTCAGCGGTCCAAGTGGCACCACCCAATTGGAAGCCCAGGGGCAGGTGGCCCTGATTGGATCAGCCGCTGAGGATCAACTAGCCCACCTACTCGGCGTTGACGAGATCCTCAACAGCAGACAGGTGAATAAAACCTTGCCCAGACGCTGGGCCCATCTTTGGGTAAAGCAGGGTGAATCGGGTCGCGACTTGCTGAGCCTCAGCCATGACCACTACGACCTCAATACTTTGATCGAGTGCTTGGAACAACAGGCTGAGCAATCGTTGCAATCGCCATTGGATCAACGCGTTCACTCCGAACTCGAACGGCTCGTGTCTGAAAGCTTGAGCACGCGAGGCGTCCGTCAGCAAAGCGAACTATGGAAGCGTCAAGAGGCTCTTAAAGCAGCCAAGGAGCATCACACGGCAAGCCTTGAGCAACTGAAGGCATTTGAGTTGTCATGTGAGGAACTCGATCGGGTTGAAGCAAAGCTGAACAACCTGGAACTGGAGCGGTTACCGGAGCAGCGACGGCAGCGCCAACGCTTGCTTCAGCAGCAAGAAGCGCTGCAACAGTTGAAGCCACTCACTCTCCAACAACAACAATTCGAAAAAAGCTGCGCCGCTCTTCGCAAGCTGTTGGCTGACAGCTCGGCCTGCGCAGGCAACTTGGCCAGCTTGGAGCGTGAACTCAAAGACTTTGAGACGACCTACAACGCGGCAAGCAACCAAATCAAAGAGGCACAGCACCGAACGGCAGAACTCGAGCAACAAAGACAGGCCCTGGAAGAACAGGGTCTCTTGCTGAGACAACGAAAAGACTGCGATGAACTTCAACAACGCCTTGAAAGGCTTAGTCGCGAAGATGAGCAGCGCCAACGCTTAACCGAACAACACCAACAACTCATCGCTGCGTTCAAAGCGATCGAGGGCGGTAGCGCTCAAGATCTTCAACAACTGAACAAAACGCAAGAGGAGCTTCGGGCCCTAGCCATCCGCATCGAAAGCATGGCATCCACCGTCCTGGTGGAATCTGCAGATCAGACCATATCAATTGAGGGCTCCGATCTAAAGGAAGGTGAATCGTGTAATCAAGCAGGTGTCTTCCAGATTGATGTTGGAAAACATGTACGCCTCAAGGTCAGCCCCGGCGAAGGCACAGGACTGGCTTCACTCGAGCACGCACAAAAGTCTCTTCAAGTCGCTTTAAAAGCTGGATTAAAACTTTGGAACGCAAGCTCGGTGGAGGAGGCTCAACAACGCAGCGAACAACGCAACCTTCTCTTCCAACAACAAGAGCTCTTAAAAGCCCAACTCAAACAACTCGTCCCTCCTCCAGACCAAAAAGCTCCCAACCTCGACGAGTTGCAACTCCAGTTAGAGACACTCAACCAAGGCCTTCCATCCGGAGACCTAAAACAAGATTCAGATCAAGAGAAAGAACTTGAACAATGCCGAATTCGCTACCGAATGCTGAAAGGTGAAAGCGAAACCCATCAAAAACAAGTTCGAGAGCTTGAAGTTCAGCACGACAAAGTACAGACACAATGGCAGCAAAAGCGCCTCCAGCAAGAACGTCTAAAAACAGAGCAAGAGCAACGCTTAAGACAACATCAATCGCTTGAACAAGAGGTGGGATCTCAGGAAGAACTCGCTCGATCAATCGAAACCTTGACATCTCAACAGCTGACATTAAAAGCACATATTCAGGCCCTTCAGCAACTTGATCCAGCCCAAGGCAATAGCGATCCAAAGCTAGAATTAGAGAGGCTTGATCGCCAAGAACATCAGCTCACCGAGCAACGTCATGAGCTTGGAGTCCAGCGTGGTGCACTCTTAGAGCGATGCAACTCTCTAGGACAAAGTGATCTCCATTCAGCAGTGGCAGAAGCTTCCGCAAAGCTTGAATTAGCAACGCAAGCTGAACAGCAAGAAGCGCTCTTGGTCCGCGCCCGTAGCCATCTACTCCAGCGTTTTCAACAAGCTCGCAGTGATCTCTCACAGCGTTATTCCACTCCTTTGAAGCACAACATCAATCAAGTCCTTCAACCCTTACTGAGAAACCCAACAGACAGCTGTTCAATCCATTACGACCCACAGGACGGTCTGCAGCAACTCGGCCTACAGCGTGAGGGGACTCTGTTTGCCTTTGACCAGCTAAGCGGTGGAATGAAAGAACAGCTGAATGCTGCCCTACGTATCGCCATTGCTGACACCCTTAAAGAACGGCATGGGGGATGCCTTCCCCTGCTCTTCGACGACGCCTTCGCCAATACTGATGCTCAACGCTTAGAGGGAGTGTTGGAGATGTTGCAACAAGCCGTCTCAAGAGGGCTTCAGGTCATTGTTCTGAGTTGCGATCCTGATCCCTACAAATCTGTTGCCAACAAACTGATCATGATTGATTAAAGCGCATTTTCAATCACATTCATGGCACGGAGGTAGGCAGGAGGATCATCATCAACCTCCATATCCTCTAGGCCTGAATCGCCTCGAATTAAGCGTCGGGCGTTATCAGCAATCACGGCATTAACAATGAGATCCATGGCTTCAGGCATATCCAGATTCTGCAAAGCCTCGGCGTAACGACGGCTATGGGTAGGTCGCACAGATTCCTGGCAATAAGTAGATAATTGACGGCTATCTGTCATGACTGAAAAAGCAACATCTTTGGTTGCTTGGCGCCCATAAATAGCCATATAGAGCAAATTAATCATGGATGCATCATGAACCGGAATTGAATATTTACGTGCAATCTGCGGCCAATAACGCAATGCCTTCAATCCCTCTAAGCCACCCTTGCGTAAACCGGCAGCTTCACACCACCCTTCCAATTCCTCCATGCTTTCAGGACAGCGCTGCTCAAGACGCATATGGTCTGAGAGCACCTGACCAACCTGAAAATTCCGCGTTGGCTTACCTGAAACAGGCATCATCATGCTGCCTCGCACATCAGCAACCATCGCCGTGAGCTGGGCAAAGGTGTGATCTCGAACCTTCTCCATATCTCCCTCACGCACAAGGGCTGCTTCGATTCTCGGGACCCCATATCCCAGTTCAGTGAGTGAAAACGGCTGACGGTTATAAAGCCGTTGACGATCGCGTCGTGCCATTGAGACCGTAGCGGCCTGATCCAGGCATTGATCCAAGAGAAGCGTCAGCAAGGTGGGCAGAACGCCTGGATTTTGTTTGTGGAATGAATAGCCAAAGCCGGCAAACACAGATGCCATATTTTTAGCCGCCTTGATGTACTGGCCCTCCACGTTGTGAACACCCGGTGAAACCTGAATATTCGGCGACAGACGATCAAGCAAACGCGCACCCAACAAAGCCGTTAAGGCATTGGGATGACAGAAATTGGCCGTAAAACTATCCAGAGGATTTCGCAAGGCTCCATGACGATGAAAGCCTGAGAAAAAAGCCAAATTGGGCTCTTTTTCGCAAAGCACGTAGGACTCATTGGCAATTTGGTCATGCCCAAAGGAGCCTGCAAGACAAGCGATCACCACCTGTTCTCTGTTGAGCTCCGCACGCAGCCGGCAAGCCTCTCGCAGATCATCCTCAACGTGATTGCTGTTAGCACTGAGAATCACCAACTCACAGCGCATGAGCAGGTCGGCTAGGGAGTTGGTCACACGGTTGCCAGCAAGCTCGTGCGTGGCCATGGCCTCAATCGTTGCAACATGGACTTCATCCATGCCATCAATCACATCGTCGGGAAACGCTCCAAGCAAGTCCCGACCTGGGCGAGGAGCCAGCAACAGGTGTCCCTCACTGTTCTTCTGCATGGCGCAGTTGTAAGCCAGGGAGGCGGGATAGAGCCCCACGCTGTAGAGGCCAACCTTGCCTTTCTCCAGCTCCAATATTCGGCGGTGGATGGCGTCCCGATCAAGGGACGGTGAAAAAAATGAGTTGCTATCCAGCACCGTCTCCATCAACCCACCACTGTGCACACCCCAACACTAAAGAAGGCCTGGCCAGGCGCGATGTTCGAGATGAGAACCCACACGGGCCCGTACAAGCTCTGCAGCTGGAGCGATCTCGTGCCTTTGATGTTTCCCCACATCGATCTAGCGCCCTATCCATCAATCCAAGCAACAATCAAACAGGTTGAGCGTCGTCCCGCCTATCGCAAAGCCATGGGACCAGCTTGAGTTGTCTCCTCAATGGACAGAATTAAAAGCCACTCAGGTCACACAGGAGATCTGCGCTACCCCAGCTCATCTCGCTATCAAACTCCTCCACAACTCCTGCAAGGACATCGTTTCAAACAATGGCACCACTAAGCCTTGATGCACTCCGCGACGAAATGAGGGCGGAGACAGACTTGCTGATCGTGCAAGACCTCGACGGAGTTTGCATGCCCCTCGTTAAAGATCCACTCACACGCCGTCTTCGCGCTGACTATGTGAAAGCTGCTGCAGGCATGCAAAACCAGTTCAGTGTGCTGACCAACGGAGAGCACGAGGGCCGCCGTGGTGTGAACCGACTGGTTGAACAAGCTCTGGGCGACAACGAGAAGGCACAACGCGAGGGCCTCTACTTACCAGGACTTGCCGCGGGTGGGGTTCAATTTCAAGATCGATTTGGGGTGGTCTCACACCCGGGTGTCAGCGATGAGGAAATGAGCTTTCTGGAATCCGTGCCTCAACAGATGGGAGATCTGTTGCGCTTAAAACTGAGTCAAGTCTTGCCAGAGTTGCAGGGCCAAGCACTCGAAGAAGAGCTCAAGCTCGCGATTCTTGATACCCAGGTCTCTCCAACCATCAACCTGAACAGTTTGTTCAGCCGAATCAAAGGAGATGTAGAGCGGCAGAGAAAGCTGCAACTGATGTTGTCCGATTTGATGGATTCCCTCATGTCAGCTGCAGCAACGGCTGGACTACCCACGTCGTTTTTTCTGCATGTCGCCCCAAACCTGGGACATGATTCCACTGGTCAAGAAAGAATCAAACCGGCAGCACCTGGGGATGTAGGCACCACAGACATCCAATTCATGCTGAAGGGAGCCATTAAAGAAGTGGGATTGCTGGTGCTTATCAATCGCCACATCGCTCAGAGAACCGGAACAGCGCCGCTCGGTGACACCTTTAATGTGCGCACCGCCCCCCACGACCATCAAGCCCTACTGGATCTCTGTCATCAGCAGATTGAGCGGGATGCCATTCCCATGCTGGTTGGAGTCGGTGACACCGTAACGTCCACGCCCTGCCCGTCAGGTGATGGTTGGCTGAGAGGAGGAAGTGACAGAGGATTTCTGACCCTTCTTCAACAACTAGGCGCAAGCTATAACCGTCCAGCCCGTGTTGTTCTTGTTGATAGCAGCCATGGTGAAGTCGATCGCCCCAACTTGAGCGACAGCAAGCTGTCTGGAGTGAGCGATCCAGACGACCCACTTCGTTTTGACTGCCTCGTGAAAGGGGGTCCAGAAGAGTATGTGGATTGGTTTAAAACGTTGCCTCAATAATGCTTTGCCTGATGAATGCATTGAAGGCTCACAGCATGAAAGATGTTGATCACATCAGCACTACGAATCAAAAAAGCAGGACCTCAAGAGAGAGTCATCCGATCCAAGATGGGCCTCGTTCCACACCCATACCCCTGCTGCCAAAAGATAAAGTTTTGATTCATAAGGATTAGCAAGCACTCCTCTACCCCCTTCACCTTGACCTCCATCTCCCCAGCGACTGAGCAGCAACACCGACAAAGCACAAACCGATTCCCTGCACTGAACCGTGGCGAACTTGAAACGCTTCAAGTCAATCTCGGTTACCGCTGCAATCAAAGCTGCAGCCATTGTCATGTGAATGCGGGACCGTGGCGGACGGAAATGATGGAGGAAGAACAGATCAATCTCATTCCCAAGGTTCTTCAGAAATTGAACCTCAACTGCCTGGACTTAACCGGGGGTGCGCCAGAACTGCATCCTCAATTCCGATCCCTCGTGCACGAGGCACGGGGCCTTGGCGTTCAAGTGATTGATCGCTGCAATCTCACGATCCTGCAAGAGCCTGGCCAAGAAGACTTGGCTACATTTTTGGCCAATGAAGGAGTGAAAGTCGTTGCCTCTTTGCCTTGTTTTGAAGAGGAGCGAGTGGATAATCAGCGAGGGTTGGGTGTATTTCAGCGCAGCATTTCTGGACTACAAAGCTTAAATGCACTTGGTTACGGACTTCCCAATAGCAAGCTTGAACTGGATTTAGTGTTCAATCCTTCAGGCGCACAATTACCACCAGAGCAAGGCGAACTTGAACTCCTATATCGCGAAAAGTTATTACAGAATCATGGCATTCACTTCAGTAGATTATTAACAATCACAAACATGCCGATCCAGAGATTTGCTCAAACCTTGAAAGCCCGGGGCGAGCTGGAGACTTATTACTCCTTGCTTCATCAAGCGCATCGTGACACCAACCTCAACTCCGTGATGTGCAGAAGTTTGATCAGTGTCAGCTGGACCGGAACTCTGTTCGACTGCGATTTCAATCAACAGTTAGGCATTCCTGTGCGTTCTGGACCAAAGACCCTGGATGAGCTCCTACATCAAACTGAACCCATCAACAACCAGCCGATTGCTGTTGACACTCACTGTTTCGGATGCACGGCTGGAGGAGGCTCCAGCTGTAGTGGGGCGCTCAACTGAGCTGATCAATGTCAACAGAGGCCGGCGCGAATAACAAAACCCGCTCTCCCACACGTCGCTCTTGGCCTTGTAGGGCGTAGACGCCCCCTGAAACGAAGTCAGCGGTGCGCTGAGCAAGTTTCGCCTCCATCTCTGAGAGGTTGAGCAAAACTGTGCGTTGTTCCCGCACAGCCATAACCGCATCCAACCCCTCTTCGAATCCGCGGGGTGTGAGAACGATAATTTCGTGAAAGCCTGAAACGCCAGAAAGGTCCATACTCACCAGATTGACGGAACCTTCTGCTTGCCACAAGAGCAGTAATAATTAATCAATGATTGATTCTGACCCAAAGACCAACGGGGGACACTGCGGCACGAAGCCAAAGAAATTCGCAATCGGAATTGCTCCACTTGGAACGGTCTCCATTGGAGTTGTGCCAATGGGGGTGATTTGTATCGGGGTCGTTCCAATGGGAGTGGTCTCGATCGGGGTCGTTGCGATGGGCGTGATCAACCTGTCAGTCGTTGGGATGGGACTGCTGGCGATCGGGGTTAACACCATGGGCGTTTGGACAGCAGGACCGATGAGCATGGGCCTTGTGCAATTAGGCAAGAGCACAACAGACCACAGCCGGCATAACCATGGCAAGCCAAACCAGCATCAGGAGGGTGATGACCCAAGGTTCATGGCTTACCCCACCAGGGCCGAAGCGGAAGCACAGGCCACTGCTCAAGGCTGCAAAGGTGCCCACGCGATGGGTGACTTCTGGATGCCCTGCTCGGAGCATCCATCAAGCGATCCATGATCACAGGCAGTTAGGACAAACGGCTCGAACAGTCAAACTCGATTCGATCAATTCAAAGTTGAAACGCTTGGCTGCTTCACGGCCAGCCTCAAGAACGGGAGTGCTTTCAAATTCTTCGGTGCGGCCGCAGCGAACGCAAATTAAATGATGATGATCTCCATGATCACCGCTTGAAAGCTCAAAACGACGGCCCCCATCACTGAGTTCGAGCTCTTGGAGAAATCCCATTTCAACCAAGAGTCTCAACGTCCGGTAGATCGTCGCCAATGAAACCCGCGCCTTCGAATCGACCAGCAAGCGGTGGACATCTTCAGCGCTGAGGTGAGTGCCCCCGCCAATTTGTTCAAAAAGATCGAGAATCAGGCGCCTCTGTGGCGTTAAACGCCTGCCGTCCTGGTGCAACCCACGCTCAAGAGGCCCTTCAACCGGAACTGGCAACGAGGCCATTGGCGTCTGCACCGGAATAACTCTTCTCAACAGTACCCATTAATGCGAGAGGAGAACAACGCAGGAATAAAGACCGGTAAGGTTTGAATCTGTTTCGCAAACGCTGTGTCTACCTCCTGGCGAGTGTTGATGCGCTTCGCTGCCAGCGGGTTGTTCCTGCTGGCACACGGATTGCTCGTGCTCGAGTACGTAGCGCTAGGAACAGCCCTTCACGGAATTGCTGAGATATTTCTGGCTCCGTGGGCTATCCGTCATCGAGCCTGGGACTTAATCGTGATCGGGGTGATCTTTTGCGTCTTCGATCTTTGGGGAACGCTCCGGCTGACAAACGCCATTGGCTAAAAATTATTCGATCCACCAACGCTGCACCAATCCAGACACATCTGACGAAGGTGAAGGAACCGTGACCACCGAAAGCCTCTGTCGGTCACGGGCATAGTCGTAGCGACAAAAGCCAATTCCAGTGCCAGAACAGGACGAGAGGGCAGGAAGTGTTGGTCCAGATGAATCCTGCTCAAGGCCCTCAATGGCTGGATCGGGTTTTGGCAACCAACCAGATGCCAGCAACGATGCATCGGCAGCGCGAATCGGCTGACCAACCTGCAATTGAATCATCGAGGAAGAAATGGAGTCGGCGTAGACCACACCACCACTCAGGAAGGGCAAGACGCAGAGTGCCAAGCGCAGTCCTTTCATCGCTTCCAAACCATGACTGACTTCGGCATAGCAACACAGCAAGCCGAACGTCATCAACGCAACGAAATGCTGAGAACCATCAGGAGCAACGCCTGACCTGGAACTCCAAGGAGCTAGAGGTTGTCAACAGATCCTTCACGGGAACATCCGATCAAGCGTCAAGCAACCCAAAAGGCGGATATCGGCGCTAGCAAGGAGAAGTACATACAAAAAGCCAATGTCCGCTCAGGCCGTCATCGACCTTGCCAATGCGATCAAAGCGGATGCGACTTTGAAAGCGCTCTGCGCGTCAAGTCAGTGCGCTGACGTTGATGATCAATGCAACATTGCCAAAGAAAAAGGATTTGACATTCACCCCCATGACTTTGATCAATTCAATAACGGTGACCTAATAGAGACAGACCGCGAAGACACATTCCTAAAGCCATCATGGTGGGAGCGCATTCCACAGCAGTAAAATCATCAATAAGGAATGAACAAACAACTTGCAGAAAGGGTTAACGGATACACCAAAATTTATAAGCCCAATATTTAGCTAAATAAATACCTCAATGAAGCATGAACTATCGCGACGAATCCTAATCACGGGAGGAAGTTCTGGCATCGGACTGGAGGCAAGTAAACAGTTGATGCAAAGAGGGCATCAACTCTTACTCCTCTGTCGTACAGAAGAACGGTGCACGGAAACAGTCAAGGCACTCTCAGCAAGTGAAACAAAACAAACAACAGCAAAAGGAATAGCGATCAACCTTAAAAATCTTGTAGAGATTGAAAATGGTTGCAGCAGACTCCTTCAGATTAATGAGCCGATTGATACATTAATTCTCAATGCAGGGATTCAAAATGTTGGAATCAGAAGCCCACAATTTACAAAACAAGGAATAGAAGAAACGTTCTGCATCAATCACCTTGCCCATCAACTCATCCTCATGCGTTTATTACCATTACTACAAAAAAGCAAAAGACCAAGACTGGTGATTACAAGCTCAGAAGTGCACAATCCGAACAGCGGAGGAGGACGGGTTGGTCAACCTGCCACACTTGGTGCTCTCGAAGGATTAAGGCCGCATGAAAGCATCGCCATGCTCAATGGCCAAAAGATCTTTGATGCCGACAAAGCCTATAAAGACAGCAAACTCTGCAATATCCTGATGGGACGACATCTTGCCAACCAACTCAAGCAAAGGGGAGAAGAGATACCCGTGTTGGCATGGAGTCCAGGCCTGGTCATTCCCAAAGGAAGCGACGGATTTTTTAGAACAAGTCGCCAACAAAATCCCGTCGGCCTTGCGCTCTTCAGTTTCGTCGCAAGAGATTTGCTAAGACTGACAGAAACAACACAAAAAGCAGGCTCCCTACTTGCAGAACTAGCCGATGAAGATAGCTACGAGCAGAGTGGATTCCGATACATGAGCAATCAATTGATCAGACCTGGACATCATCTTTTTAAAGAGGCGGAACCCAGCGATGAAGGCAGTAACGAACAACTCGCAGAAAAGCTATGGACACTTAGCAAAAATCTAATAGATCAAAAGTTGCGTGAGAACCTATCAATTTAACTCAACATTGAAGAGTCGCGTAGCATCAATGTGCATCAGCAAACCCACAAGCCGCACCCCCAAGCTGGGGGAATTCATCAGACTTGCCAACAACGCCCTGGCTTAAGCCAATATAAAACAAAGCTTGCATAGATTAGTCAGCTATAATCAATCAATATGAAAACAAAAGACGAAAATATTAATCCGTATCAACAGTTTGAAACCAGCGAATAAAACCTTCCATCAACTAACATTGCAAGAGAATCGAAAACTTCATCAGCGATGGCAATCATCCTTTACGGCGGACCACAAACGCGTGCATCCATGCCCCGCTGGTACATGGAAGAAATGGGTATACCCTACGAACTCGTAGAACTCTCTTTGGCTAACGGTCAACATCTAAAAGATGATTTTTTGGCGATTAATCCTTTCGGAAAACTTCCAGCAATGAAAGATGATTCCGTTCTCGATGCAAATAATCAACCTCTCATCTTATTCGAATCAGGCGCTATTCTGTTGCACTTAGCAGAGCATCACGGAGCTGAAATCCTAAGACCTGGCGATCGATCGTTAATCAGCCAATGGACACACTTTGCAAATTCAACATTAGCATTTGCAATCTTCGTTCCCGATCAAAAAGCGAAGATATTGCCTCGACTTTTAGCTGAACTCAATACAGAAATCGCAAAAGGGTATTTCATCAATAATAAGTGGGGCGCTGCTGATTGCGCAATCTCATCTTACTTGGCATATATCAAGTTATTCTTTCCGAACGAGGACTTAGGCGCATATCCCGCTGTGGAATCACTGATCCAAGCCACTCGTGACAGGCCTGCCTATAAAAAAATTATGGGACTTTCCTGATCAACAGAAAACAAAGAACGCCAAAACAGATTATAGAAATCTGCATTAATGGTGATTATTAACACTCTACCCCCCTCCCTATGAACGATCCCCGAAACATATTGCTCTTGCATAATAGTGGGCATTGGCAAGGATGTTTTATCAGGCTAGATCACACTGCCAAAGAACAGGAACGCTTTTCCACATCTCTTGAAGTAGAGGAAACTGAGGGCATCATTCAGACATGTTTGACCTACACAGAGAGTGGTCGTCAGCAGTCAATGAATTTTGAATCGTTACCTCCAACCATGCAAGTCACCCAGACAGGAGACTGGTCAACAGGTCCGAATTACATCACGCCATGGAGCTGGGTAGCAGAGCTTTGTGTGGTTAATCAACAACAACGTCGGCGCATGATCGTTCGCCATGGTGTAAGCGGACTGGATCGCGTCATTTATGTCGTCGAAACAAAAAAAGGCACAGATCAAGTCAGTCCATCGCAGCCACTTCACTGCCAATCATCAACCTTTGGATCGTATTCGATTTGGCAACCAGAACCAGGCGTAGAACTATTCATTGACCCCAGAGATCGCCAACAAGGAGACATCACAGGCTGTGGCATTCGCTGGTGCGATCACCATGGGATCACACATCAAATCCTTCGTCAGTACAACGCTGCAGGAGCGCTTATCCCGTTGGCCAACGAATGGATTGATCAACCTGATTGAGCCCACTGTCCCAAAGCACTTCCTTGATCTTTAATCGAATCAATTGAATTGAATACCATCTCATCCCAGTTGGTTTCAGGCAACCCGGCGAACAGCATCAAGTTGAGAGGGTACTGATCAGAATCAGTGCAACGGCGAAAGTCATCACGGAACAGGAAAACAGGCTTATTGAGTGCATAAGCAGCTCCAACCTCCACCATCACCCCTTCATCTGGAGGGGTTCCATTCACGATGGCAAAAACGCCGTCAGCGTCTCGAACATCCTGCATGCATTGCTGGGCCACCCGAAATGCCCATCCAGGCTTGGTGGTGTCGACATGCCCATTGCGCTCAAATGGCTCCCAGACCATGAGGCCTAAATGGGACAGAGCAGCAACAAACTCTGGAAGCAAGAGACGTTTGCATTGTGCAGAGAACCCATATGGAGAGGCGAGGTAAATCGTTTTCGATGTCATGAAAAGTCTTAGGGAGTCTTGGATCTTGAGGCCCGATAGCGAGCTTCATCCTCTGCCGCAAACGCTACTTTCTCCCAAGGAAAGATCAACCATTCATCGGGTGAGGTTGTTATTGCAGCATTCCACCATTCTGGAGGAACTTTGCTCATCCAAACCACAAAAGTGGCATCAACTTGATCACGAATCGAGGACAAAGTCTGGCCAGTTTCATACACATCATCCACAACAAGACATCCGTCTTTTGGCTCTGAGAGCCAGGGAAGGGTGAGCGAGTGACTCAAGGCCACTGCTAAGCAAACTCCACCACGCGGAACTCCATAAACACCAGAGAATGAATGAGAGACATAGCGTGCAGTGATTGTCTCCACCGCCCAATCAAATTGGATCCAAGTGAGTTGCTGCATCAAATCGTTAGCCGCATAAAATCTAAGGAGTCTCATCTTAATCCTCTCAACAAGAGATTAGTGGCATAACAGCTATGCCACCGAGAGCCTTGGCCGATATTGATCAGAACCCTCATTGATACCAACTTGGATCAAGAAACGACCACTTAGAGACAAAAAGATGCGAAAGGCAACGATTAGTCATCCATCACAGCAAGACAATGCAGAACATTTGGAGCTGACATACGAGAAACAAAACAAGAAAACGATTATTTTGTTTGCAGGTAATTCGGTTCTTCTTTAAAGGGCGTTGCCATTTTTTTTACAAGTTCTTGACGCTCTTCCTTGAGCGTGAGCTTGGGCAAAACAGGCATCATCTCAGTTGCTTGGATGCCTATTCTGAAGAACTCTCCAACCAGTGTATGACAAGAAAGAGAGTGATTAATGACTAATTATGTCTGTGCTTGCTGCTGTCAGCCGAATCAATTGAGTTGAGCTTTCGGCTTGAAAGGTGCATGCGGGCTTAAAATGAAAGCAAGCATCCATGAACATATTTAAACAAGTTCAATGCACAAGAGCATGAATTAATCCGGCATAATGTATCTAGTAATTCAAAACCACATTAATGCTATCAACAAGGTGAATCACTATCTGGAGAAGCAATTTATGCTGAGCTGATAAGAGCTACAGCAAAATGCTAAACCTCCCTGAATTAACACCCGAACGATCAAAACCAATACAGAAACTCAGCAGTCGTATTCCACTTCTGAACGCTGTTGATGCCTAATCACGTCGTCATCCCTCATCTGGGATTCGTCATAATCAAGTGCCCGAATTGGACATGCCGACGCCTTAAAAGGCTGGTGCTCGCCTTCGCGAATCAAGGTACCAATGGGCTGTGCTGAGGCGATACTGATCTGCATCAATGGATGCTGCAACCAACGTATTACTAACGACTTTGAAGCGAGGTGCCAGCGTCTGTGCTGTCTTCCGGATCAAGAGAGCTGCCGTTCATCGTGCAAAAGACAGCGACAGCAAAGGAGGCGTCATGGAGGCATCGATCTGTTGAAACAGCAAAAGAGCGAGAGCTTGGAATGCAAGCCAAGACAATCCCATGCTTCGATCACCCATAACGCTTCATAAAGTCATCGATGGTGTAGAACTCTTTGTCTGTTGAGGTTTCCTTAATCAGCTCTTCAAGAGTTTTTGCTTCCATCTCTGATTGATACTCTTCAAACGACAAATCGACCCCTGGATCATAAGCATCTTTAAACAAACATTTATATTCATTGCATAGCGCTTGAACAATGTCCTTGCGACTAAACTCCATTAGAGGCTCTGTATACCTTTCTCATTATTACGCATCGGCACTGTCACAGCTCGCCGGGGGTCATGTCTATTCCTCATTCTATTCACATCAGCGCCTGAATTGAATATCTTTGATGACCACACAATAGAAACGACCTGATCAAGAAGAAAAAGATTTGCACATGATTGAAAAATCATGTGCCATAAAATTAAGCTCTAGATTCTGAAAGCCATCTTTTCTAGTTCGCAACGATTAAGCACAGACCAATCGATCTAAAACTCACAAACCTTGAGATCAACTGGACAGCCTTCACAACAGAGCTGACGCTTCAAGAGTTCCTGGTGGGCATTGGATGCCGCTGCCAGGCCAACTGCCAAAACAAAAGCAGAGACGGCTGCAAGCAAAGGAAGTCGAATCACCATTGCCGATGTCAAGATTTTAAAAATTAGCTTTTCAATTAGCATTAAAACATTATTTCACTTGCACAACAACTAAAACTGATCCCAATCGTGCAGGTTTTACGCATTTTCGAGTTTTTCTTGCGAAAACAACGATATCAGACACAAAACCCCCGCTAATCGCCTAACAGCCAATACAATCGCTAGCCAGACAACCAATAAGAATGATCTAGTCGATCAAGCTCAAAGGAAGACATTCAACTTTTCACAAATACTTAAAAGCAGACATCAATGCATGCGCTTCAAACGTTCTATTTAAAATCAGTTGACCTACCTCACGAATCCCTTCTCTATATATATTACGTCTCAGATATATATCCGAAACAAACATCACTTTCATTAGCCATCTGATTAGCCATCGTCCTTTGGAAACAGACTTAACCGAATCCTTTAGTCTGTTTCCGCAAGAGGGTTTGGAATGGAATCAGTTGGAGCATCGAATTGCCCCTCCACAACATATTCCAAACGCAACTTCATGAATGTAATGAAGGTGGAGTCTGTAGAAACGACTGCTGCTGAAGGTTGTGGCACCTTCGCTTTGATCTCAGACAATTCAGGTGCATCCAGAAAACTTGGATTGCGAACAAGCCAAAAGTCAATCTCCTTACCTTGTTCGCCGTAATGCCTGCGTCTTTCTTTAAGCACTTCTTCAAGGGGTTCTTCTTCTGTCAAGAAGCGAGTACTGGCTGCAACAAAATGATGTGTGGTCATGAGCTACTGCTTCCGAACAAGGGGTCACGTCTGGGATTCTGAACCAGGCTCTTCATCTCTCTCACCGCTTCTTGCAAACCCACAGACAGAGCCCGGGCCACGATGGTGTGCCCAATATTGAGCTCCTCCATTCCTGGAATTGCAGCAATGGGCTCCACATTTTGGTATGTCAAGCCGTGGCCTGCGTTGACCCGCAATCCCATCGAACGCGCTTGCTCCGTAGCCTCGATGAGACGTGCCAAGGTCATGGGTTGCTCCCTCCAGCTGGCCTGCGCAAAACGTCCTGTATGGAGTTCAACCCAACGAGCGCCGCTTTGCTGACACGCTTCCAGCTGGTTTCGATCTGGATCCACGAACAAGCTCACAGGAATGTCGTTGCTCTGAAGGGTATCGATCACAGAAGACAAGCTCGTGCACTGACTTCGGACGTCTAAGCCTCCCTCCGTTGTCACTTCCTCTCTCCGTTCTGGCACCAGGGTGACCATGTCTGGTTGCTCTCGCAACGCAATCTCCACCATCTCCTTGGTTGCAGCCATTTCCAAATTCAAACGAGTCCGAACCGTTTGGCGTAAGAGGGTTAAGTCGCGATCTTGGATATGACGGCGATCTTCCCTGAGGTGAATCGTGATCCCATCGGCTCCACCCAACTCCGCCATCAAAGCCATTGGCACAGGATCAGGTTCGACCGTGCGCCTGGCTTGCCGAACATTGGCAATGTGATCAATGTTGACCCCGAGACTGGCCACAACCCTCGTCCAAAGATCTAATTTTATGCGCGGGTGGTCTGCAAGCGAGACGCCGCTCTAACTGCCCAAGCTTCCGCGATACAGAGACTGAGGCAACCTAAATTCCAACCCTGTAGGACAGCGCTATCTAGCCGTGGGCAGTGCTCTGAAAACTAGAGGTGAAGTCTTGGGTTCAGCAATGAACCCATTCTGGTCATCGCTTGCGATGTTGTTTACGCAAGACCTTGCATTGCCTTGGTATTTCCGAGAGCGTCATGTCATCGGAGCTCATCATCTGCCCAAGGAAGGGCCTGTGCTTCTGGCCCCGACCCATCGAGCCAGGTGGGATGCCCTGATTTTGCCGATGGCAACGGGGCGACGCATTACTGGCCGTGATTGCCGCTTCATGGTGACGCGTAGCGAAATGGAAGGACTTCAGGGCTGGTTTCTCTATCGACTCGGCTGCTTTCCCGTAGACCAAGGGCGTCCGACCCTGACGTCGCTTCGTTATGCCATCGATCTTTTAGCGGCTGGTCAGCAGGTTGTGGTCTTTCCCGAGGGGCGAATCAACCGCACCGATGAACCAATTCGCTTAAGGCAGGGACTGGTTCGTCTTGCCCAGCTGTCCAAGTCCAATGGAATTCCTGTCAGCGTTGTTCCCGTAGGGATCGCCTACAGCGAGGCCAGTCCCCCAGCTTCTAGTAGTGCTGCAATCTGCTTTGAAGCTCCCCTCTTAGCCGATGGAACAGGGAGGGAAGCTGCAGCTCATATGAGTCAGCAATTAGCAGATCGGATGCATACGGCTGAACAAGCGGCCCGAGAAGCGGTAGGCCGACCGCTAAGAAGCCACTAAAGTCCGCCCACTGTCCCGCTCAGTTCATGCGTTCCCGTCTCACCATCACCGCCTTGGCCCTTTTGGCTGGTTTGGCTGCTGCTCCCGTGCAGGTGTTGGCTCAGTCTTCAGATGGAACCAACTCCTCTGTGAGCAAAGTACTGGCTTCAAGCGGTGCTGGTTTCAATGTTGCTGCTGTCCGCAGCCTTCTCAATCGCGGCGATGCCGCAGTGGCATCAGGAAATCTCGATCAAGCCAAGACCGATTACGACAGTGCCCGGACTGCTGCAAAGCAGCTTCTGGCTTTCTACAGAGATCTCAGCGGTGCTTTCAGAGGTCTAGATGCACGTATTCCAAGGGAGATGGATTCCAAAGGTCGAGAAGCGCTCTCCCTTTTGGCTCAAGCCAATTTGCGTTTGGCCGCTTTGTTCAGACGTCAAAATCAGCCAGAAGTTGCAGTTCCAGTTCTCGTTGAGGTCGTCCGTCTGATGACTCCGGCCAGCAGCGAAGGTCAGAAGGCCTATCAAAGCTTGATTGAGCTGGGATTTGTAGAAACTCCTTTCGCTGGGGCGAAATCAGCCAAATAAGAAGTGATCCACAGGAGTCATTCACGACGTTGATCTGCCAGCATCAGCTCAGTTCAATCCCGCGTTGCATGGTTCAGTCAGAGGCTGTGAGTTCGGCGATTCGCCGAGCTCTTCCAGATGCTCAAGTGTCAGTGGAAGACCTCACAGGAGGTGGAGATCATCTTCAGGTGACTGTGGTGTCTGCACAATTCGAGGGTCTCACCCGAATCAAACAGCACCAATTGGTCTATGGCGCTTTGCGTGAAGATCTTGCGAGTGAGGCGATTCATGCCTTAGCGCTCACCACTTCCACGCCTGGCTAAACATTGGCTCGCTACGCCCTCATCTTCTTAAGCCATTTTTGATCCATGGATTCCCAAACGAAAGAGCGCATTCAAACGCTGATCCAGTCCAGTCCAATTTTTGTGTTCATGAAGGGCACAAAATTAATGCCTCAGTGCGGCTTTTCAAACAATGTCGTGCAAATTCTCAATGCCCTCGGCATGAGTTTTGAGACCTTTGATGTGTTGTCTGACATGGAAATTCGTCAGGGCATCAAGGATTTCTCAGAATGGCCCACGATTCCTCAGATTTATGTCAAAGGGGAATTTATGGGTGGATCCGACATCTTGATCGAGATGTACAACAGCGGCGAGCTAAAGGAAAAGCTCGAGATCGAGCTCGCCAGCTAAAACTGAGCGATTCGATCTCATCCAGAGATTTATTCTCACCAATCGCGATGGGGATGGCTGTACAGCGTGCTGACGTCCCCATCGGGCCCAATGAAGCTTGATGGGTCCATGATCCACCGCTCAACAAGCGACTCAAGGCGAGCCATTTCGCGCGTTTCCAGTGCACTACTACGCCTCAACGCATGCAAATACCCATCGGCATACAGCCTCAGCTCAGATGGGCTGTGATATCTGGTGGTTAGCTCTTGACAGGCATCGCACAGCGATTGGAAGTGTCGAATGGCTTCCGGATGCTGAAGGGATGTCATCTTTAGTGTGAGCTGCAGCCTCTGCTACCAGCAAGCTGTGGATTAGTACTAGCGTAAGCGCGGTTTTCCCTGCTGTGTGACCTCATCATCCCGGGACCTTCTGGACAACAGTCCTGACTTGGTCTCCACCTCACAATTTGTGCCGTCTGCAGGTCAGCCTCGAGAACCCTTCAGGGTTCTAGTGGTTGAGCCCCATCCCACGCTGCGAACTGTTCTGGTTCAACGTCTGCGTCAAGACGGTCACCTGACGGCAGCGGTTTCATCCCCTGCTGAAGCTCAGGAGCTTTGCCAAGACCAATCTCCTGATTTATTGGTTTGCGCTGAGCTCCTCGAGCAAAGTTCTGCTTTGCGCTTGGCCCAGCAATTGCGCGCACCTGTCATCGTTTTAACCGCTCGTACCGGTGCTGAGCCGGTCGTAGGACTTCTTGATGACGGAGCTGACGATGTGCTCCGCAAGCCCTTCGGGCTTGAAGAGCTTGCTGCACGCTGTCGCACCTTGCTTAAACGCGGCCACAGCGGCCTTCAGGAGCGCGTCAGCGTGGGGCCCTTAGAAGTTCATCTCCTGCTGCGACAGGTCACCCTGCGCGAGAAGCCTGTTGAGCTGAGCCCTAGGGAATTCGCCTTGCTCTGCGCCCTGTTGATGCCACCCGGAATGGTGCGGAGTCGTCAGGAATTGCTCCGTATGGCCTGGCCCCCATTCAGTGGAGGTCCCAGATCCGTTGACACCCAAGTGCTCACACTGCGGCGCAAGCTTGAGCAAGCAGGGCTAGGAGATGGGGGAGGTATCACGACCGTTCGGCAGCAGGGCTACCGATTCAGTCTTGAAAACATCAGGGACTGACGGTCGATGATGTGACGGCAATTTACAAAACGTAACAGGGGCAATCGATTACGTAGATCCAACAATCAAATTGCCCCATCGGAATGCATTGAGCGACTGCGATCCAGATCAGGGTTGGGCTCTATAAAAGCGAAGAGACCCTTGTAATAGCGTGACCTCTTTCTGCACTCTGCTTGTTCAAACAGCTGTTTTGAGGTTGTCTCGACCTAAAACGAAACGGACAAAAGATTTGAGAAAAGATTTAATTGCTTGTGATCCAGCAGCGGGAGTGGAATAACCATGGCTACGAGTAGAAAAAAATAATGCTATACACATAATCTCTGAGTCCAATGGCATAGCTGTCACTGATCAAAATCCATGACTAGTTTTGTTATTGCAGGCAGCCTCGTACTTTTAAATGTGGCGATGATCTCCACGATTTGCTATCAGTGCCGTTAGTTAAAACTGGGTCAAAAACATTAGATCATTGGAACAGCTTGAATCTCTTAAAATGATTCAATTTTGACGATACAAAATAAGTTTTAGCTTGAGTCTCTTCGTTCTCTAGGTCATTCGAATCATGAGGGGACGATAATTAATCCCTGCTGCACAGCAAACGCTACCGACAGCTCACCAACAAGCATCAAAGCCGCCAAAAAAGCCAGCAGTTGATAGGTCCATGGGGGTGTCAATCTGCCAACGCCCGTTGCTCGCAATGAGCTCTGGGATTGAACGAGATCGAGAAAGCGATCAAAATGTTCAAGTCGCTGTGGAAGCAGACGTTGGCTCTGATCGTGGGTTGTGATGTAAAACACTTTCCCTCCTTGACTCGTCCCCACAGGAACGAGCGCTTTCATTTCAGTCCAGTTCAGGCTCCAACCACGACGCAGCAACCAGCTACACCAGGAAGGGTGACCAACAGTGATTCCAGAGTTGGTAACGGTGACTTGTTCGCTAAGCACCGCCAACACAATGAGCAATCCCATGGGAACAGCCGCAAGCAGCCATAGCCTCAAAGATTCAGGTGCCAGGGCTGGTAACGGCAGTACCAGAGCTAAGTAAACAGTGATCAACGTCCCGCGAATCAACGGGGAGAGTTGAAAACGATGGTTGGTTTCGTTCATCGATCCTCCGGAGAGCCAGGCAGGGGCTCGATCACATCATTGGGGCGATACATCCCAGAAAAAACCTCCGCCTCTCGACCTTTCCAGAATTCCCCCAAGCGCATGAGATCGGAGTGTGCCTGCCTAATGCTGCACATGTAATCCTCTTGGCTCATGCTGCCGCGAGTTTCCTTGAGCTTGGCCAAGCGCAACATCTGCAGCATCCATGGCTTACTCAGCTCCCCCCTGCTCTCGAGATAGCGAGCCAATTCAGCGGCGCTGGGAGGAGTGGTCTCCACGATGGACGTTTTTGCAGTGACTAAACCCTAAGCACAGACAACCACCTTTAGCGCGAAATCCCGATGGTGCTGCTATCGATTCAGGCTGGGAGAGACCAAGGGTTCAAGCCAAGATCGGCCCCGATTCGGTGGCTACAGGCATAACCACTAAAAGCCACGGCATTGAGCCCCTGGCCGGGGAAACAAGAATCACCAACGCAATACAGATTTTTCAAACCGGTGCGATTAAACGGCATCGGCAACAATCCAGGGAGTCGGTTCGCGGGAACCGGTCCGTAGCTCCCACCCATGCGACCAAGGAAGCGCCGATGCGTGCGGGGCGTCCCAATTTCCTTGAATTCAATGGCGCTCTTCAAGCCAGGAAGGAGAGCTTCTAAACGATCGATCAAGCGGTCAGCATCGTGCTGTTTCTTCTCTGCATAAGCCGATGGCGAGAGCCCCTTCCAATGGCGCATATCGCTCTGCGTAAAGGTGTGCAAGATGTGACGTCCAGCTGGAGCCAAAGAAGGATCCAGAAGAGATGGCATCGACACAAAAACTACGCCTTGCTCTGCTTCCATCTCAGCCCAGTCTTCAAGCAAAAGGTGATGGCAATGAAAACCCTTGGGAACCACCGAGGCATCAACGCCGAGATGGAGAGACAAGAATGATGATGAAGGCTGGTAGCGCTTGCGCCAAGTGGTTTCAGCAGCTGGCGTGTGCTCAGGGCCAACCAGAGTGGACTGTGCTGAACCTTCCCCAGCGAAGGTGTCCCAGCGCGTGGCATTGCTCACGATCCGCTTGGCCCGCAGCTCCTCCCCATCAGCAAGGCGAACCCCAACGGCCTGACCCTGTTCAATCAACACGTTGGTCACGCGATGTTTGTAGCGAATTTCGCCGCCATTGGCCTCCAGGCCAGCCACGAGTTTTTCAGCGATCACACCCACGCCACCTTTCGGATAATTGATGCCACCGGCATGCCGATCGGAGAACACCATTCCGGCATTGATCATGGGTGTGCGATCTGCTGGCATCACCGACCAGCAGAAACATTCCATGTCGATCAAACGCAAAAGATCCTCATCCTTGATGTGCTTTTTGGCCACATCACCAACATTGAAGGGAAGCCACCGAGCCAAACCAAGGCAAGCAAGTGGGGCCTTAAAAAACACTTTTGCGAGATAGGCCGGATCCTCCAAAGAGAGCAATGGCATCGCATCTAAACAACGAAACACCTGCCAGCAGGTCTCGTAAAACGCGCGAATCCCCTTGGCTTCATGGGGAAAACGGGCACTCATTCGCGTAATGAAGTCGTCGTAGTCCCTGTCCACGGCCATGGTGAGACCATCTGGCAGGTGATATTCGAGCTGCACAGCGTCGGGAACCGTCGCGCAACGCTGACCAACGTCGGCCAGGGCTCTGGTGAGCAGGTTGGTATGCCCCTTCTCTCCAAATCCAAAAATCATCGAAGCACCCACATCGAAGGTGTATCCCTCCCGCCGAAAGCTGCCTCCAGATCCCCCAGGAATCAGATAACGCTCGAGGACCAAGGTCTTCGCTCCCTTGGCAGCCAGTTGTGATGCTGTGACCAGGCCACCGATCCCGGATCCGATCACGATTACGTCCCAGTCAGGCATCGGAGCGCCGATTCATGCTTCGAACCAGACCCTAGGAGGCTCCGGTCGTGGAAAAGGGAGGGGTAGCGGTCAAAATCACCTCTGATCGCACTGGCATGGCTAAGAGCTCACGGCAACGCTCCTCAATGCGTTCTCGGATCAAATCGATGGCAGCGCCATCCATCAGTTGATTCGGGTTGAGATACACCACCACAAAAGCCGTGCGCCCTACCTGCATCACGGTGAGGTCCAGCAGCCAACACGACAATCCGGCCAGCAAGTCTTCTAGAGCGAGTCGAGTACTGCGAACGCCGTTCAATTTGTCGTGCCTTAAGCGGTGCAAGCGACATGGGCGACCTGGCTCTTCTCAATGGTTCGCTGAAGATCTGCCAAAGCTCTGTCGCGGTAAGCGCCGTAACGGGCGCGTTTATCTCTAATGCGCTCCGGAAGTTCAGGCATCAAGCCGAAATTTGGAGGCATCGGTTGGAATTTGCCCGATGGTGCCTCACTGATGAAATGGGTGAGTGCTCCGATCATCGTGGTGTGAGGCAACTGAATCGGGTCTTGCCCCTGAACCAACCGTGCTGCATTTGTGCCAGCCAACCAGCCTCCGGCAACAGCGGCGGCATAGCCCTCGGTGCCTGTGATTTGGCCGGCAGCAAGCAGATGAAGGCGGCGGCGGAACTGGAGAGTTGGCTCCAATAGTTCTGGTGCCTCCAAAAAGGTGTTGCGATGCATCACCCCAAAACGAACGAAATCGGCCTGCTCTAAGCCTGGGATCAAACGCAGCACCCGTTTCTGTTCCCCCCACTTGAGATTGGTCTGGAAACCCACGAGATTCCAGAGTCGACCGTCCTTGTCTTCCTGTCGCAATTGCACAACGGCATAGGCCCGTTTTGCGCGGCGCACATCACGATCAGTCACGTCTCCCCAGCGCGGATCCCACAAACCAATGGGCTTGAGCGGCCCATAACGCATCGTGTCCTCCCCACGACGGGCCAACTCTTCAATTGGCAAGCAGCCCTCGAAAAAAGTGGCACTGTTTTGGTCAAAGTCCTTGAGTTCGGCCTGTTCGGCCTCCAAGAGAGCCGTTCGAAATGCCAGAAACTGGTCTCGATCCATCGGGCAATTGATGTAATCGGCGTCGCCTTTGTCGTAGCGGCTGGCCCGAAAAGCCCTGGCCATATCGATACTTTCACCTTCAACGATCGGACTGGCCGCGTCGAAAAAATGGCAATCGTCTCGGCCGGTGAACGCGCGTAAATCATCGGCCAACGCTTCACTGGTGAGAGGACCTGTGGCCAACACGGTGATCTGATCAGGATCAGGAAGCGTTAGCTGCTCTTCTCGACGAATCGTCACCAAGGGATGCTCATCTAGGAGAGACGTGAGTGCAGCGCTGTAACGGCCACGATCGACAGCGAGAGCCCCACCCGCCGGAACGGAATGATGATCCGCCGTTTGGATCACAAGTGATCCAAGACGTCTTAATTCCTCCTGCAACAAACCTGCTGCACGGTCACTGCTGAGAGCTCCAAAGCTATTGCTGCAAACAAGTTCAGCGAACTCAGAGCTGTGATGGGCAGGCGACCGCTTGATCGGACGCATTTCCCAGAGCGTGACGGGAACACCTGCTTTTGCGACCTGCCAAGCAGCTTCAGTACCGGCAAGACCAGCACCAATCACAACAACCGAAGACTGTTCGCTCAAGGACGATGGGATCGAGAACTCAACTCAACCCTATCGATCACGATCAAGCCCGGCTTCGTTTGATCATCAACTGCAGCTGACCAACAGCAGCACGACCGATATTGAACCCAGCCCAGGCAAGTGCCAAAAGGATCGGAGAAGCCACGAGCACGAGCCGAAGGTCCATGAGTTCATCTACAAAAGCCTCTGGAGTTTAAGGACAGTCGGGAGAAGCCGGGATCAACAGTGGGCAGTCCGTTTGGTTTTGCAGCAATTGAGACCACTGCGCCGCTAGCTCGGCGTAGTGGTCTGCGTGCTGCCATTGATCCTCGATCTCTTCTTGACTCAGCTCACGTTTCACCTTGGCGGGCACACCAGCCACAAGCATTTGGGCTGGGACATCCTTCGTGACGACAGACCCTGCAGCAACGAGCGCTCCACGCCCAACTTTGACGCCATTGAGCACAACGGCACCAATACCAATCAAACAACCAGCCTCTAACAAGGCGCCATGAACAACCGCTCGATGTCCAATCGTCACGTTTTCAGCAATGTGAACCGGGAAATTTGGATCCCCGTGCAAAACAGCTCCATCCTGAACATTGCTGCGGGCACCGATAAAGATGGGCGCCATATCTCCACGCGCAACGGCCGTTGGCCAAATGCTGGCCCCTGAACTCACAGTCACATCTGCCATCAGCACGGCTCCTGGGGCAATCCAGGCATCCGCAGCAATCGACGGGTGAGGCCAAAGGTTGTTCATTCCTAACGGGGTCATCAGTGCGGGGGGCAAATATCTTGCTCATGGATCGCTGAGTGATAACCTCCACAGGTGCCTGATTGGCATGCCCATGCGGCGGGTCGCTAGCTCAGCGGTAGAGCACTCGGCTTTTAACCGATTGGTCCTGAGTTCGAATCTCAGGCGACCCATTTGTTCAAAGCTACATCTTTCCCCATTCTTTCTTAATGGTTTTAGGTCAAAGCCCCTTGGATCAGGAAACCTATGAAATGCGTCGCCGTAGTTGACGATGATCCACGGTTACGTGAATTGATTCGAGATGAATTGATTGACGAGGGGGTTGAAGCTGTTGTTTGTTCAGATGGGGAAGCATTACTGGAACTCTTAGATCAACGACAGATTGATTTAATTTTACTCGATTTAATGATGCCGAAAATGGACGGCATGACCTGCCTACAACGGCTGAATGAGCGCTTTAATGTTGTGCCTGTTGTAGTCGTCACTGCATTTAATGAAGACGACAAACGCAGCGAAGCCAAGGCGCTTGGCGCTCGTGACTACATTCTAAAACCAGACTTATTTGAGCTACTACCTGAATTACTCGAGCGTTATCTCTAAATAGAGTTTTTCATCCCAAGCGATGATTTATGGCGTGGAAAATACAATGTCACGACAAGGCCCTGACGACCTACACCAATTTGTTCTTTGGCAGATGAACAACTTACCGACCCGCCCATTCCCTCCATCAAACTCTTCACCAAAGGAAGGCCTAGCCCACTTCCATCTGTCATGTCTGCATTTCGATGCTCCTCAATACGGTTAAATCGCTCAAAGACTGCAACGCAATGATCGTCATTATTGATACCAGGACCATCATCTATGAATTGCAGGAGGATCCGAGACACTGTTTGAACCAAGCGGATCTCTATTGAGGGCTGAGAACGACAAAAACGACGACTATTGTTGAGAAGGTTATCGAGTATCAGATGAAAAGCATCTTGATCCAGCTGAACCCGGTAGTCATCAGATTCATTCACCGTAACGATATGCATCAAGCCTCTTGATTCAGGATTTAGCATGACAATCCATCGATCGACAAAATTCATCAAACTATCGATTTGCAACGTCCAGCGGCGGCAATCAGTATCAAGCTCAGAAAGCAACAAAAGATTATCAACAAGAGCGCCAATGCGTTGTGTTTCCTCCGTGGCATCAGACAAAGATTGCTGAATATTGCCAGAAAACTGTTTTTTACGCCTCATCCGATGCAGATTGCCAGTAATAATTGCTAGCGGAGTTCGTAACTCATGAGCAAGATTATTGATGAATTGCCGTTGTCTTGCTAAGGCTTTCTCTAAGGGTTCAAGATCACGAAAAATCAGCAAAACAAAGCTTTGATCCATTTGCATAATCTGACGCCAACTCACCGATCGTGTTATCAATTGCGTCTTTTCAGTAGCAGGAGTAGATAGGGCTTGGATGAGATAGGACGAACGACCTTCAGCAGATAGGGCTTGTTGTAAGGGGTGACTGGGCTCTTCATCCTCCAAGGGGCTTCGATCCAGGTGATGAAACTGCAGCAAGGCTGAAAGAGGCCTACCAACCATCTGCAATGTGATTCCTCCTCCCCAAAGATCTGCAGCTTGCTGATTAGCCCAACGCACTGCAGAGGATTCGTCGACGATCAACATCGCTTCACCCGTGGAATCGAATGCAACTCTTAGGAGCCCAAGCGACTGACTCATCTGCTGAATCAGAGCTCTGGACTCTGCTTCTGCTGACCCTGAGAAGCTGTCTTCAGCAAGCATGGGGGCCTTCCAGGGGCCTCAGCGTTGCCGCAAAGCTCCATCCACCCTCATCACAGCGTTCAGCAACGATGAAGTGTTCGCTACGAATCTCAGCTCCATCACTACAAATCGTCGCCAGCTCAAGGGGATGATTGACAAGCTTGGAGGTCTCCGTGAGTTTGAAGCGTGAGAAACCTGCATGATGAAGCTCACGGAAGGATGCGGGCAAGATCATCCCAATCGTTTGCCCTACCAAACGATCGTCCCAGCCATAAATAAGGCGAAAGCGTTCGTTGAACTCGACCACCTGCCCCTGCGCATCCGTTCGGACAAAAGGAAGATTGTGTTGCTGCCTTAACGCATCAACCGCGCCAGGGGTCCAGGAATTGGACATGCCCGGAAAAGCTTTTTGTCAGCTTAGACACGCATCGATGAGATAAGGAGAACCCATTCCTTTAAAGTGAGCGGGCTACGGGGTGTAGCGCAGTTTGGTAGCGCGCCTGCTTTGGGAGCAGGATGTCGCAGGTTCGAATCCTGTCACCCCGATTGCAAAACAAGTCAGTCCAGCACTGACATCTCAGCCGCCTTCCCTGGGCGGCTTTTTTGTTGCTTTGCGAGTGATGTGCGCAAAACGTGCGCAAAGCGTTGAGTGAGGAACTGGTTTTACGCACGACTTTCCGAGCGTTACGCCCTACCTGCCATCACCCTCGCCATACTTATTTCATCGATCCCTCAGGACAGCCACGTCGAGCCCCTGGTGCATCGTCTGCCGACAGATTCCTCTAGTGATTCCTCTCGATACGCCAATCAAGACCCAACGGAAACAAAAGCCGCCTTCATTTCTTGGAGAGCTGGCTGCTGTTTCGTATGTCCGTGATTGCACCAAACGAGATGAGTGGATTGACCCGAACCCAAAGCAAGTGCTTTTCGCTTCGGATGGTCCATCTCCTGCAGGCGTTCCGCCAAGGGCAACAATGTCCAACTGTGCCTACAAGTCACGCAGGTATGTGCGTTGGCTCCAGGAAGAGTTGGTGAACCCTGCAAACGGAAATCAATACGACGGAAATCTCGAAGCGGTCTGATCACCAGTCCCTTCCTTATCGATGACAATTCCCCACGAGTGGGTGCATGAGCCAGAAGCTGCAGATCTTCTGCACTTAAAGACCAGCACCCTTAGAAATATGCGCCGTGAGCGCAGGCTTGATGCTGGAACGCATTGGGTTTATGCAACTGGATCTATTGGTGGTCCTGTTGTTTATTGCATCCCTGCAATTCGGGAGATGCAGCGTCAACGCACCATCGAAGCGGTGCAAAAAGAAGATGCTTCGCGCAAGGCACAGCTTGAACGTCGCAAGCAAGCGGTTGAGTCTTACGACGAAGCAGATATAGCTCGCCTCGTCGATGCGAAGGGAGGAACTTGATGATGACAAATTGGAATGCCTTAATCCCTGATGCACCATTTGATTGGGCGCTAATCCCTCTCGATGGTCGCAAGCGTCCAATCGATCCTGATACGGGTGATCTCAAAGACGATTGGCAGCAACAAGATGGTTATGACGTTGATGGAATCTCTGCCTTAAACGGACAGGTTCATGCCGTTGGCTTGATGCTCGGTGAAAAGTCGGGCGGTGTCCTTCAGGTTGATTACGACGGTCCTGCATCCCCTGCCAAATTCCAAGAGGTTTATGGCAAGTCCCCAAAAGACCTGCCTCGCACTATTGGCGTCACATCAGGCAAAGAATCACGCGGTTCAAGATTCTTCCTTGTTGATCGCGACTGGTGGGATTCACTAAGAGGTCGCAAGGCTTGGAAAGACGCTGATGGTGACATCTGCCTTGAACTTCGTTGGGCTGGTCATCAAGCCGTAATTGCTGGCAAACATCCAGAAACCAACGGCTACAGCTGGATGGCTAATAGCTCGCCAGCTGACCTTGAAATGGCAATGGCTCCTGATTGGTTGCTTGAGCCATTAATCAGAACAGAAGCGACTTACGAACCAGTTCAAGTCAGTGCAGAAGATGCTCAGCGTGCAATCGCAATGCTCCAATGCATCGATCCAAATAGCCGCACGAATTACGACGGCTGGCTTGAGATCGGGATGGCGCTTCATCACACCGATGAAGGCTTGCTTTTTGACTGGATTGAATGGTCGAAGCAGATGCCTAATTTCGATGAGGCTGAATGCCTTCAGAAATGGCAAGGCTTTGCTGATTACAAAGGCCAGCCCCTAACGATTGGCACCCTGCATCACTACGCCAAAAAAGGCGGTTACATCGAACCCAAACATCAGCCCGTAACGAAGCCTCAAGGCGGAGTGGAGGGCGATGACGACATTGCTTCAGCCGGTGAATTGCTGAACATCTCAGAGCGTTTGGCTGAGGGGCGAAAACTCTTTTCAATTCATGGGTTACTTCCACATGATTTGGCGGATGCCGTCGAGTCACTGCAGCGCCCTCTCCCTACTGATGATCTATCTGCCGTCATGGCAGTCATCACCGGGTACTCAGGTCTGATGAAGCTCGGCACAAGAGTTGCCAGCAGCATGAGCTTCTCTGTTCCTGCAAATCTGTTTGCAGCAATGGTCATGCACTCAGGTGGTGCAAAGACCGCTGTCAAAAAAACACTGGTTGATGCCCCAGCTCATGACATCCGCCGTGATGCAGCGCGTGCTCATCGGCAATCAATGGAGCAATGGCAAGCGCAGGACAAAAAGGATCGCGCACCAATCGCGCCCCGTCCAGTTTTCCCTCATCTGTCGGACTACACCCCAGCAGCGTTGTCGCAGCAATTGCAGCACAACGAATCACTTGGTTTTGGGCAGCTGATCATCCGAGATGAGATGGCTGGATTGCTGCAGGCAATTAGCAACGATTCCCAACAGGGATCGGGCACTGCTGAAGCTCAACTGTTGGAAACGTTTGATGGTGATGGCTACAGCTCAATCAGGGTTGGAGACACGCCCCGCAGCTATGAGAACTGCCACGTTTCCATCTTCGGCAACATTCAGCCCGAACTGTTGCGTGAGCTGATCAACGGTGAAGACAGCACTGGCAAATTTGCTCGGTTTTTGTTCTGCAGGGTGCCAACAAAAGCATTGCTGCTTTCTGATGAAGATCCAACTGACGAGGAACGGGATGCCCATGAATCTGCTCAGCAGAAACTGCGTCATTACGCCAGCAAGATCTATGCCGAGCCACCTCGCGTTTACAAGCTTTCTGCTAATGCTCGGAAAGCATTCAATGCCTGGTTTTACCAGCACCAACAGACAGCACTGCTGCCCGCCATGCCGGGTGTCGTTCGATCACTTCTAGGCAAGACATCAGCTCATGCTCTTCGCATCGCAGGCAATCTCCACCTGCTGCGTGTTGTATCTGGTGAATGCTTAGCCACTGATCGGATCTCTCCACAAATGATGGATGCCGCCATGGCAATCGTCGATCAACTCACCAAGGAAACTGAAGCCTTCCATGAGACACCGGAGACCGACACAACGCGGCTGATGCGTCACATTCATCAGGTCTCTTGGGTGACAGGTAAGCCAGTAGATCGTCAGAGATAAGTGCAACCGAGAAACACGAAAGCATTGCACTGCTCCGGCATTCAAAGCAGCAGTTGAACTGTTGGTTGATCACCGTTACGGCGAAATGATCACAGATCGCAAAACCATCAATGGCAAGCGTCGGGTTCTTCAATACGCCGCCATCCGGGAGATGAGCCAATGATTCAGACACCACAGACACGTTTAGACACGCGCCGTGTCTGGTATCTCCCGTTCTCTCACAGGGGATTAGAGAGAAAACTCTATATAGACACACTTACCCCTCCATCTTTTTTTATCTCTCTTTTTTCAGATATTTGATCCCAGATGGGGATAGGGGCGTGTCTAGGTGTCTATTTGCCCCAAATCCATTGCAAAAACGAGTGGAGATGGCAGACACCACCTGCGTCTAAACGTGTCTACATCGTGTCCACCTGCTTCGCCCTCTGATCACCATGACCACCTCTATGTACACCTCTTTAACCTGATCTCATGGGCAAGAAATGCACCAAGGTTGAAAAAAAAGCTCGCGTTGAAGAGCTAGCCGACATGATCGTCAAGGGTTATTCACAACGAGAGTTAAGTCGCCATGTTCAGGAGACCTGGGGGCTATCCGATGATTCAGCTGCTATTTACATCCGCCAAGCCAGAGACGTTGTTAAAGAAGATCTGGTCGATATAGACCGCACTGACATGCTCGCTGCCAAGGTTCAGATGCTCGAACAGATCGCACGAGATAGCGTTGCATCAGGCAGAGAAAACAATGCCATTGGGGCTATCAGGTTGCTTGCTGAACTAACTGGTTTTGGTGTTGAACAGAAGCGATAAGGAAGGAGACTTAGCTGTGCCTGTCCAGCGTCACTGCATTTAAAGCAGTTGATCAATCCCTGAAAAGCTAGTGGCAAAGGGTGAGTGACAGGGCTAAGGAAGAAAACTGGACACAACTGGCACATCTGCCACTGCAATCAGAGGATACTGAAGCAGATCAAGCGCCATCTGAGTATCGAGTGGCATTGGTTAGAAGCAGTTGCTTAAAGCATTTCCCGCTTTAGTGCAAATCTCACTCGGGCTTGCAATCAGTCACGCCTTTTCAGCAATCAGCGAAAGTATTTCTATGATTCTTTGAAAGTGTTGGATTTGATTCAATCCATGCAGCCTTATTTGAATTTAATTTTTTAAAGTTTGACCAGCAGTCTTTTTTCGCTTCTGTCTGTGATGATTCAGTGATTTGTGATATGTCATTTCTCCTTCCTGCCCTAAGTCCTGTAAACATAGGAAGCTCCATTCGAAATCTTCTGGCTGCCGTTTGACTTAAAAATCTAATTTTATGATTTCTCACTTCTCCCTCATCATCTGTACCTTCAATCACAAATACCTGATCAGATTGAACTTGCCCTCCTGACTCCTCTGAACTTGCCCACATAGCACCTATGGCTGCTCCAACAGGTCCAAGCAAAGCAGCACCAGCAAGACCTCCTACGACTGCGCCTCTTGCTTTTCCAGAGGCTGAAGAAGGAGATGCATCATTAGGCTCGGAGTCCCAGAAGTGAATATTTTGCAGTTTTATATTGTCTTCTCCAATATTAATACTTGTACGATCAAGTACCACTTTGCATTTTAGACTTGGGCATAGAGCGTCAAACGTCGATCCCTGAGCAGGAACTCCTGCAATTGATATTAGACAGATGCCAACATGAATCGATTTTTGTATTTCGTTTTTCATTTGCCGGATCATAGTTTCTCTGTTACGGATTGCGGCTTTGTGCATAATCTTGCAAAGATAAGTGGTGCTTGCCTGAAAGCATCTCCTTCTATTGACTGCTGCCTGTATCCATCGCTTTGGACATCAAATTCTGCTGATTTGCAATGTACCTCCATTACTGAAAGTCTCATCGAGTTGCCCATCCAAAGTCCTCCTCCTCTTTGTCTATATACCTTTATTCTTACTGTATCGTTATTGTTTTTCCACTTTGCTGAATCCCATAAGATTCCAGTCCTAACTTCTTCTTCTGCGTCAAAATTATTGTTTGCGCCAATACATCCCTTGTAGTCAGCTGCTTTTTCACACCGTTGATGTGTTTCGTCTGAAACCTGTGCATCTGCAGCTTTTGGTATCAGCGCATCGACCGCGAAGAACGCCGCCGCACCCAGAAGACCGCCAGCAATACAACCGAGAACAATCTCACCAAGACCTTTCATTTGTTGGTTTTAACTACAGTCACTGTCACCGAAGTACCGGTTCCGGCACATCCCCCAAACGAGTGAAAGAGAGCCTTGGGAAATCCCCCAAACGGGTAACCAGCACAACCGAGCCCACCAATGTTGTGAGTGAGTAAGCAATAAAAAACCCCGCTCGTGGCGGGCTGCAATGTCCCTAGCTGACACCCTTATTTTAGCGATCTCGTTTTATCTAATTTCTGCTCAATCGTGCCAGGTATTGAAGGCTGATTTAAGGGTTTATTTGGTTGATTGAAGAAATAAAAAGCCCCTGCAATTGCAAGGGCTTTGGGGGTTAGGGTCAATATTTAAAGGACAGCCTTGGGTGCTGCCTCTCCCTGATTTGTCATCGGCAATGATTGCGTGTGAATGCTATGCAGTTGATGCGGTTGGCAATGATTTGAGTGTAATCAGTTGAATCAGTTCCGTTAAAGTAGTGATATAGGAAGTTAAATTGTAGAAGTTCTAAGAATAAGTCGTGCACCTTCACATCCCGGTTGCTTGGTGTTGATGTTAGGGCATTGATGACAGGTAGTTGTTGAACCGCTTTACGTTTCGCTGTTGTCCTTGAACCACCAAATCGAACTTTAATATCAGCTGAAACTCTTGTCTCAAATGCCTCGTCGTAGGAGATGTTGATCCCTGCGGTTAAGTCTTGGCTGATGTCATAGGCGACGCGACCACGCACACCAGATCCATTCACATCTTCCTGTTCACGGTGTTGGTAGTAATAACCAACAGAGGCTTGCAGAGATGGCGTAACGAAATAGCCGACATCCAACCCATAGGTGTTGAGTGCACCAGCGTCATAGTGACTATTCAGCTTTTGCTCCACATCACCAACGGGGATTAGCCCATAGCCGTTGAAGGTCCATCCATAGGACACCGCTTCTGCATTCAGTGCGATCTGCTGGAACCCAACAGTTTTCTTGTTAGTGACGCTGACACCAGTGTCGGTATTGCCTGATTTCAGTGAACGGCTGTCATAACCAGCGTTTAGCCCATACATCCAGCTGCGGTCGCCATTCAGCCAGCGGTAGCCAAGGCGGGTTGAGGTGGAGAACCCACCAGCGACATCAGTGTTGATGATGCTGCTCTCACCATCTCGGTCACCGAAGTGGGCGTTGACCAAGGCATCGAGATACCAAACGCTGTTCTCTCCAACAGACAGCGGAAGGAAGCCGCCGATGCCTGCCTGATTCGGTGTTCCTGCTCCTTGCAACGCGCCTTGAAAGCCAATGGTGGGCTTGACCACATCCTTAAGGCTGATGCTCATCACACCAAGGTCATCAGCACCACCGTCCTCTTGAGCAATGGCAGGTAGGGCAGCAACAGAGATGGCAGAAGCCAAAAGCCCTAGGGAGATACGACGCAGCATGGGGAGCTGATAGATAAGGCAAAGATGCCTTGCTTGTGCTGTTGCTGCGAGCTGCAGTAGGCAGTTTCAGCTTTGCGATAAGTATTTAGACAATAAAAAACCTGCTCGTGGCGGGGCTATTGAATATTCAGTCGGGAGATCGATAGCGCCACTTATTAATTACGCTCTTCTCCAAGCCTAAAAGTATTTAAGGCAATCTCATTGACAAATTCAAAGGACTTCCAAGTCTTTTTTAATCTGCTTAGCTTCTTGCAATCAATCTATGTGTATCAAGTAATTGTTTTCGCACTGTTTGTGCGGATGCGTGAATGTCCTTGAGAATTTCCCCTTCTTCGCTGTCTTCACTAAACAGATAGGTCTTTTCAAATGCATAATCCATTAATGCTTCAAGCACTACGTCTATTATCATTAATAGCTCACTTGGATGTGGGTATTCATTGCCATCTCCCCCTATTGCATAAAGACTCTTTGGTGGCAAATACTCGATATGCTTATACCAAAGCTGAAGTTTCTGGCTAAATCCCATTGATCGAGCCTCTGCCTCCCAGTAATCAATCCCTTTTCCGCAGAGTTGATTCTTGGCTATTTTGACTGAATCAACCAATAAGCTTGTTTGCCAGATCGCTTTATCTGTGTTTCTCTTCCAATACCAATATGCAAACGCGGACTGAGAGCAATCGTTAAGCAAGGCAACTAACAGCGCATTTTGATTTGAATTTGGGATTATGTTCCCTCTATGTCCAACTAACCTTCCTAGTTCTTTTGTATGGTTATTGACAAGCTCGGACAGGCATAAGCGGTTTCTTTCCATAGTTTCTTCAAGTTCCATATTTATTGCCAATTGTCTATCCCTTGATATTTGCATTGATTGTCGCTAATGCAGAACGAATCCGAATCCCCCATCCGAGGGGTCTTCGCTGCTCACCTATCCCCCAAAAGAGTGAGGCACTAAAAAACCCCGCTCGTGGCGGGGGTGCAGATAAGCTACAACTTGCTATTAATTGGCACTTGTGTGTAGTTTTGCAGTCTATTCGGCGCATCAAGGAGTGATCTACAGCTCTTATAATTTAGCTACCTAAATAAAAAACAATCAGCGTTTCAAGGCTTCCTGCTCCTGGGCACAGTTCGGATTAAGTAGTCGGTCACCTGATCGTAGTGATTTCACTTCTAATGCAGCAGCACGAAGATCAGCCCTGAAAACAGGGTCGCTGTGGAGCTGTGCCACCGTCGCTGAACCCATTACAAATCCTGCTTGGACATCACTTGTCCAGTGAACATTGCAAACATTTCTGCTTTCACCGTAAGCAATGCCGCGAGCCAATATCTGGTCCTGCCTTTCAGGCGCTATCTCGCTGAGAATGAGAGCCCATGCCCAGCCAACCGAGGTATGCCCAGAAGGGTATGAGCCATCTTCTCTCAGAGCGGTCTCAATTTCAGGAGTACAAACCGGTTTTCCATTTTGAGTGAAAGGCCGAGGCCGTTGATAATGATTTTTAGCGGGATAGGTAGCTAGACCCGCATCAGTTAATGAACGTCTGAGGAGGATATAGAGCTTAGGTGTATCTTCCTGGGTGATCTGAATCCCCAAGGCACATGAATAGATGCCAGAGGCGGTAGGAAAATCAAGATCCGCATCACGTGTAGCTAGGTCCCAACGTGAACTACCTTGAAGTGGCAAATTTGCTTCGGCTAACGCAACATCAAGGGCGTAGGCAGCAGAATTTTTGTTCGGTGGAGCAGCTAAAAGCTTTAGAGAATCGGGTAGCGAGTCAGGCTTGAGATAGCCCTTCATATACCCCTTGAGTGAGCCTCCTTGGATTTCCTTTAAATCGGGGGGAGATCCAATCGATGACTCGCAATCCCTGCCGGATTCAGCCATCGCTGCAAGTCCAACAGTTGCATTGACAGTGGCTAGAGAACAAGCGAAAAAGCTAATCCAAAAACGATGCATGCTTATTTAGTCAATTATCCTGTCTAAACCATATATCGCAATTCATCTTTATTGCTTAAGAAAACAATTTCTTAGTTAGGGTGATGACTGGTGGCATTATTTTTATCCGATCAGCTGATCAAGGTCTTTGGCGCGTTGAGAAAGTTCCGATGTCCAGAGAAAGAGCAATCAGAACGACACAGACGAGTCCTAGCTAAACCAGCTTCATCTGAGTGTCGAGGGTCATTGGTTGAGGGCAACCGCTTAAAGCATTCCCCGCTGCAATAAAAAACCCTGCTCGTGGCAGGGCTGCAATGTCCCTAGCTGACACCCTTATTTTAGCGATCTCTTTTTATCTAATTTCTGCTAAATCGTGCCAGGTATCAAAGGCTGAGTTAAGGGTTTATGGTGTTGGTTGAAGAAACAAAAAGCCCCTATGGTCGCAGGGGCGTTGAGTGATAAGTTTCAATCACAATCAGAGCCATCAGATGCACACCACGGACGCCAGCACCCCTCGCAACAACCATACCACCCACATGGATCGTGCACCCGCACATCCCGGTTTGCTGGTGTTGATGTTAAGGCATTAATTATAGGTAGTTGTTGAACTGCTTTACGTTTCGCTGTTGTAGATGCACCACCAAAGCGCACTTTAATATCAGCTGAAACTCTGGTGTCGAATGCCTCGTCGTAGGAGATATTGACGCCTGCTGTTAAGCCACTGCTGACTTCATAGGCAACTCGTCCGAGAACACCAGAACCGTCAGCGGCACTACAGAGTCCGTTTTGGTAGTAATACCCAACAGAAGCATTCACCACTGGAGTGATGAAGTAACCCACATCAAGCCCATAGGTGTTGAGTGAACCCCCTTGATAAAAGCTGTTGAGTTGAGCTTCTTTCTCACCGACAGGAACTAAGGCATAGGCATTGAAGTTCCAGTCATTAGAAACAGCTTCAGCATTGACTGCCACCTGCTGGAAGAAAGCACTCTTCTCTGCGCCGCTGACATTAATGCTTGTATCGGTTCCACCTGTATTCATTGGGCGGCTGTCATAACCAGCATTCAGCCCATACATCCAGCTGCGATCACCATTGAGCCAGCGGTAGCCAAGCCGTGATGAGGTGCTGATCGTTGTACCAGCCACATCGGTATTGATGATGCTGCTGTTGTTTTCGTAATCAGCGAAGTTGGCGTTGGCGAGGACATCAACGAACCAGACGCTGTTGTCGCCAACAGAAAGAGGCAAGAATCCACCAATACCTGCTTGATTCGGTGTTCCAGCTCCTTGCAACGCTCCTTGAAAACCAAGGGTTGGCTTGACCACATCCTTAAGGCTGATGCTCATCACACCAAGGTCATCAGCACTGCCGTCCTCTTGAGCAATGGCAGGTAGGGCAGCAACAGAGATGGCAGAAGCCAAAAGCCCTAGGGAGATACGACGCAGCATGGGGAGCTGATAGATAAGGCAAAGATGCCTTGCTTGTGCTGTTGCCCGCTGCAGTAGGCAGTTACAGCTTTGCTGCTACTCAGTAGGCAATAAAAAACCCCGCTCGTGGCGGGCTGCAATGTCCCTAGCTGACACCCTTATCTTAGCGATCTTATTTTATCTAATTTCTGCTCAATCGTGCCAGGTATTGGATGGCATTTAGGCTTGATTAGTCAGTGATTAAAGAAATAAAAAGCCCCTACAATTGCAAGGACTTTGGGAGTTAGCCTCCCTCTAAATTTCATGCATTTTATTATTTTCCCTCGTGCGCATGCATTCATTCAATTCATGCATTTTTTTTTCATTTTTGGGGGTGGTATGTGGCTCGTTAAATTATGGTTCCTCTCCTGGGTGACAAAACAACCATTTTGACCTCATCTGCAACACCAATCTTATGCGCATGTATGCGCATAAGTTCCTCTCCTAGATGCATGTCCACATCCAATCTTTCCTATATTCATCCCCCACATTCACTCTATATTTTTTTTCACCCACCGGACATCTGTACGAGCAAATGCTTGTCGTGCACCACCATTGCTTGTCGTGCACCCTTACATCCCTGTTTTTGGGTGATGCTGTTAACGCATTAATTGTTGGATTCTCCCACTTTTTCTTCTTAGCTGCTGTTGTACTTGGGCCACCAAAGCGAACTTTAATATCAGCTGAAACTCTGGTATCAAAAGCCTCGTCATAGGAGAGATTTACTCCTGCTGTGACGCCACTTGTCATTTCATAGGCCAAGCGTCCAAGCACGCCAGAACCATCTGCTTCTTCTAGATCACCGCTTTGGTAGTAGTAACCAATTGAGGCGTCCCACTCTGGAGTGATTGCATAACCAACATCCAGGCCATAGGTATCAAGCGCCCCACCGAGATAACGCGCATTGAGGCGCTGCTCTGTATCACCAACAGGAATCAAGGCATAAGCATTGAAGTTCCAGTCATTAGAAACAGCTTCTGCATTGACTGCCACCTGCTGGAAGAACGCACTCTTCTCTGTGCCGCTGACATTGATGCCTGTATCAGTTCCACCTGTATTCATCGGGCGGCTGTCATAGCCGCCGTTCACGCCATACATCCAGCTGCGGTCGCTATTCAGCCAGCGATAACCAAGCCTTGATGAGGTACTGATCGTTGTTCCAGCAACCTCTGTGTTGACGATGCTGCTGTTGCCGCCGTAATCAGCAAAGTTGGCATTGAGCAACACATCAGCAAAGAAGACACTGTTCTCGCCAACAGCTATAGGCAGGAACCCGCCAATGCCTGTCTGGTTTGGTGTTCCTGCTCCTTGCAAGGCGCCTTGAAAACCCCAGTTGAACTTGACTGCATCCTTGAGGTTGATCTCCATCACCCCGAGATCATCTGCGCCACCTGTCTCTTGAGCAGCAGCAGGAAGCGCAACCCCTTTAGCGAGTGCCAGTACAGCAACACCACTCAGCGAGAGCGAAAGACGCAGTGAACGCTGCATTAAAAAGGATCTATTGAGCGCAGAATGGCTTGCTTTGATCGCTGCTGCCCGCTGCAGTAGGCAGTTACAGCTTTGCTGCTACTCAGTAGGCATTAAAAAAACCCGCTGGTGGCGGGGCTAGTGAATATTCAGTCGGGAGATCGATAGCGACACACACGCTCCCTACTTTTCCCTTTCGGGTTTTGTATAGCTCTCAGCCAATAGGCTTCAGGCTTTCCGAGATTAATAATTCATCTGACCTTGCAATAACCACCGCCCACACTGCTCGTTCCAGAAGGGCAGCTGCCTCCCTTCGGCACGTACTGATCATTGCTGTTGCGAGCCTTGCAATAACCACCGCCCACACTGCTCGTTCCAGAAGGGCAGCTGCCTTGTTTAGGCACGTACTGATTGTTGTCACGAGCCTTGCAATAACCACCGCCCACGCTGGTCGTTCCAGAAGGACAGCTGCCTTGTTTAGGCATCATTTGCCCTGCCTCAGCGGTAGGCGCAAAACCAATTATTCCTCCAGATGTAATAACAACAACGGCAGCGGCAGCAGCTATTGAATTAAAGAGTTTCATTTGATTAATCAATGCAGGTATACCCATGACAGCAATGCTGTTGTCACAAAGAATCCAAACTTCTTTGCTCTCCTCAATCACATGACGAGGAAAGGGGAATTGATCTTTAATCACCAACCTCCACATGCAATTTCGTTCCATCCCATTACCGCTTTGTATTGGGAGCGTGAGTGCCCAGTGAGTGGGCCAGTTCCGCAAATTGGATTGAAATATCCCCAAGAATTTCCTTGAGGCATAGTGCGGTAAACAGTATCGCCGCCCCCTCCACGAACATGAGTAATGATTACTTCCTTGACATTTACACTATCGCGACATGCTTTAAAAATAGTCAGTGAAATTTTATCAAGTGACTTTTCGTCAAGGTTTTGATAATCAGGAATACTAAAAATTACTGATTTGGTGTAAGGATCAGGTGCATAATCACTCGTTGTTCTGTCGTAAACTTGGAACCTTGGGTTGGCATATGGATTAGAACTAGTATTAAAAGCCTTGACCAACTGATCTCTAGTATTCATACATTGACCAGAATTACCCATTAAGTGGAGATGAATCTCAGACATATCCTCTGGAAGTGCTTGAGCTGGATTGGAAGCACCTAATAGCGATGAGAAAGCTAGAAGTGAAGAGATTAGTCTTTTCATTAGTTTAGAAGATTGTTGACTGCAAATGATTAAACATGATTTGAGCCTTTTTCATTACACCAATCAGCAGCAAGTTCACTTGCCGCCGAGTGAGGCATTCTTATTAGCGAGACTCCAATGACAACAGCGTCAGCGAATGCGTTTAAGAGTTTCATTCTCTTGGAGTGTCTAATTACAGTTAATCCCTTAGAAGAGTAATGCATTCAATGCATTTACCAAGGGATCCATGTTCTTTGTTGGCCGCATTATTTCAGCATGTACGTATCCCATGCCAGAGACGTAAATGTCTACGTCACAATCAAAATCAAGTGTTCCACCTGTCTCCACAGAAAACGAGTTAATTTTGTCTAAAGGAATCGACAAATATTTTTGCTTCTTTCCCGTAAGTCCTTGCTTGTCTACAAGCAGCATGCGCTTGTTGGTTAACACCATCATATCTCTAATACCTTTATAAGAGCAAGTAACCGTTTCATCTAGTGTTAAAATACCGTCTCTAATTTTTAGTGCTTCGTAGGGCTCTGGTGTTAAGGCAGTTACTTCAAGAATGCGATCAATAGTCATTTAGATAGTATAAAGAGTGGAGAGTGTATTTCTCCTGAACCTCTTCACTCTGCTTCAGTACTTTTATGTCCGAATCCCCCATCTGAGTGGTCTTTGCTGCCGACCTATCCCCCAAAAGGACTAGAGGCTCACGCCCAGCTGCCAGCCAATCAGCCTGTCTCTCTCTTCCTCAACCATCAAAGGCACCATCCAATCCGACTCGACCTCGCCAGCCACATCCCTTCCAAGCTCTTCGATGCCAAGAGCAAGCCAAGACTTGTAGCCATCAGCGTCATTAGCCCTGAGTGCCATCAGCAGCTCTTGCAGCAGAGCCAGCGTCATCTGTATGTCGAGGGTCATTGGTTAAGGGCAACTGCTTAAAGTATTCCCCGCTTCAGTAAAAACCCCGCTCGTGGTGAGGCTAGTGAATATTCAGTCGGGAGATCGTTAGCGACACACACGCCCCTTGCTTTTAATTAACTTGTTGTGGGCGACACCGGTTTCTGTACCTATTAATACTCAGTAACAGCCAGCAGCAGAGATTAAACTGCTATAATTCTTTGCAAACTGATTCAATATATGAGGGGTTAACTAATCTATAAAGAGATGGCGATACTTCAGGAGAGTATGCATATTCTGACATTTTATTTTTGTAAATCTCAATACTTAGTCCAACTATATAATTACGTTCTTTTTTTGAAATTTTACCCGACCGTTCGCCCAAGCAAGCAGCTGAAGCGGCACCATACATATAGCCCCCTGTCCACGCACTTTTCTCTTTTTCGTTCATCTGTGAAAAAGCAGGAGGGCAAAAGACTGCAAGAGCGAACACTAAAAAAACTTTTTTCATGGTGAAATTTAACTATTTTTCAAATTGGCACAATTGCTATAAAAGATTTTTATGACGCGGTTGCTTCTTGACTATTCTTAATCTCTGAATCAGAACGAATCCGAATCCCCCGATTGGGGGATCTTCTTTGTTGACCTATCCCCCAATCGGGTAATCAGTTAGGCGGCGTGCAGCGTTGCCAACCGATCTTCTGCAGGTTGATCCACATCTCGATGCCTAGGTGTCTGAGCATCCTTTGCTGCCTGACGGGTTTCCCAAGCCGAGCTGACAAGCGGTAGTAGCTCACCAGAACGAACTGAGCATGTTGGGTTGCTGCATCTGGCTTGATCTGTAGGAGCATCCCTTCCTGTCTGTTGACCAGCCAGCCTTCACCGCCGGACTTCTCCATGTATCGGGCGTAATCAGGCTGCTGCTGCCACATCAGAGCAGTGTGGCGAGATTGCCTATTGGGTTGAGACCCATTCACTCGAAAGGATGAGTCACATTGCCCGTTCGTGTTAACCCTGGTCCTTCTGCCATTTCTTAAGGAGTGAACCGGTGCATTGATCGCAACGGCAGGTGAAATCCTCTTCACTGCCAGCACCCATGAACCCCGAGAAACCTCACTTGGTGTGAAGGGTCCAGCGATAGATGACCGCTAATTTCTGGTCGGTTGGGATAGACCTCAAACATTTACCGCAGCAATGATGTCCGCCGTTGCATTGGGTTTGAACCTGGCGTAGCTCCCAAGATGCACCTCAATCGTGTGTCCCATGGCTTCACTGATATTGGCGATAGGAACATTCGCTGCGTGCATCCCTTTGGCGTAGCGATGCCTGAATGAATAAGTCGTCAGCTGTTCGCCTTGATGCTCCACCTCAGCGCGAATCGAGTTCCAGACCTCGCGGCGGCGCAGATAGATGTTCAACGCCTGAGCACCATCACCCTCACGATTCAGTGGCGGCAATTTTTCGCCTACCTGCAAACGCGCCTGCAGATTCCAATCGATGGCTGAACCATCGGCATCACGCAGAAATAAAGGATGCAGCCGTCTTGGTTCTGTCTTCGCGCCTTTCTTGCCGCCCATTGACTTGCGATAGATCGACCAGAGTTCAGAACCATTTGCCCCGTCTTTCACTCGCAACCAACGCAACTCTTCCGGGCGTAACCCAAAAACAACACAGAGCTGAATTGCAAAACGCCAACGCTCATGGCGTTCACCTTCTGGCAGGTTGTCGAGCAACTGCAGGATCTGCGCATCAGTCAGGGGGTATCCAACCCGCTTGGGTTTCAGCGTTTCTGGCAATGCCGCAGGAGGGCTGTAAATGGGTTTTAGGTGTCCGCGTTGCACCGCCCAATTCAGGAAGCCATAAAGCTTCTGGCGTGATGTCTGTCGCATCCTTGATCCTTGCTCCCATTGCTGCAGGCAGGCAAGGCAGAGCGTTTCACCGTCCACTGGGAGTCGGCTTTTGAATTGATCACGACAGTTTCGAAGGACGGGCAGATAAAACTCCTTCCAAGTCTTGTCGCCTGCATTAGGAACAAACTCTCGATATTTATCAATCAGTTGAGTGATATTCACCTGCTGATGACTGCTGGAGGTGTTGGCGCTTTGTGCTGCAGCGGCAAGGGTGATTTGACCACCAGCCCAACGCTTGAAGATCTGCTGAATACGGGGCAGTGCTGCGCTAGCCCCCTCTTGTGACCACGGGTAACTCAGCATTACGGAGCCATGGTCTTGAACCTCTAGCCGCATTCGTCCGCGAACACCTCTGACCTTCCATCCAGGTCCACAGGACGCACGGATGAGAGCGCGAAATGGCTGAATCCAAGGGGTTGTATCGGCGACGCGAGGCAAGGGAGACAGAGACAGCTTGCTATGTCCAGTGTGCGCAAAACGTGCGCAAAACGTCAAGCATCAGCTGATAGCAGGTAACAGATGATCTCATAGCAACACTGCTCCAACACAGTCAAGGACTGGAAAATCCCGTTCACCACTAGAGAGCACTGTTGCTTTGGGAGCAGGATGTCGCAGGTTCGAATCCTGTCACCCCGATGCCCGAGACGTCTGCATTGACGGGCTCAGTTGCCGCCTCCCCAGGGCGGCTTTTTTATTGCTCGAAAAAGAAGGAGGAGCGGCAGTGTCACTGTCCTACCAAAACCAAACGACATCACCTCAATGGCATGAAATCCATGCTTGATCTAGAGGCAGGAATCATCCGCTGCGGTCATTGAGGGATGTAGCTGCGTGGTCTCCTTCTACTGAGCGAGGCAAAGCCTGAGAATTTTGATACTGCATCTATTCCAGACAATATTTTTCAGCGCTGAGCCCTAAGCCTTCCTTTTTGACAGGGCGGGCTGTTTGGCTACATAAAGAACAGAAACGTCGGGGCGCCTTGTGATGATTGCCAAAATCCAAGGTTCAAAATGGCGACGTTCGATCAAACCACTCCCTTCATGCTGTTGGCCCGGATCCATGTGAAGCCGGGATGCGTGGACAGGTATCTGGAGCTGGCCCGTGTGACTGACGCTGCTGTTCAAGCTTCCGAGCCTGGAATGATGCATCACACCTTTGATCAGGATCCGGAAGACCCACAGGCATTTGTTTGGTCAGAGGTCTACGCAAATGACCAAGCATTTGCCGCTCACGTGTCCAACCCTCCAGTCCAGGAGTACTTGCAGAAACATGCTGAATTAGGAGATGGGTTCAGCATCGAGGTTTACGGCACTGTTGGTGATGAGTGCAAAAAGCTGATGGAGTCCTTCGGCCTTCCACTGAAGATCTACCCCACCATGCTTGGTTACAGCAGGGTTTAAAGAATCAAGATCAATTCCACTATCACTGAATCCGGGACGAGATTCGGGGCGTCGATTGCTTGCACCAACGCGGTGTGGTTGTCAGCTGGTCATTCTTTCCTCAAGCTCGACAAACTCCTCATCGCTGAGACCAGGCGTGATCGTCGCCGTGACGCCGAGCCCTTTGGTCCAGGGATAGGTGTGCTTCTGCACTGCTGCAAGGTTGTCGGCTTCCACTAGGAGCACACCTCCTCCGGTTTGGGGATGGATCTGACGCGCCAGCAACTTAAAACCGGCAAATTCATCCATTGGCTTGCCGCCCTTGATGTAATCCACAATCGCCTTGGTGTAGTCATCGCTGGTGGGATCGGGAGCGCACCACTGGATCATGAAACGTGCCATCTAAAAGCGTTCAGAAATTTCTCAATACTCGCTTACACAGCCAAAGACCAGTGGTATTAATCCGAACATCCGGCTTGCCCAGTTGATCTAAAACTGATCCTTTCGAGGGAAGAGGCCTCAACGCAATGGGCAATCCAGCCAAAAACACTGATGAGGCAGCAGCAACCCGATTACGCCAGATAAAAGGAGAAGTCCAACGGTGAGTGCTGGCTGGTCAACAGGCAGCAGCGGATGCACGGTGATCTGAAGTCCTCAGAAAATGCGAGGACTTGCCGATGATCCCGAAAGTGCGATCTCGCCGATTGGGGGTTGAGCCCAACTGCCTCAGCCGCTTGGGTGTAGGAATGAACGAACCCAGCGAGTTCCTCAGCCCGGAGACCATCCAAAAGCTTGAGAAGTCAGCACTGTTGGTGACCCCCCTGCTTGATGCCCAACTCTCCTTCGAGATTGACGATCTCACTCCTCACCAGAATGAATACTGGAATTGGTGGGTGCTGGAAGAGCAAACAAGTATCAGCCGCAAATACGAAGAGGACGAGAAGTCAGATCCCATACATGAAATCGCCGAAGGGTTCAGCCATGCCTGCAAGCGGGAATTGGAAATCATCAGGACTATTTCAGATTCAGCACTGGAGCTGAGGCGAACGCGCCTTGCAAGCGATAGGAAGCGAACAGCAGCTTGACCCCACCATCTCCACGGCGCTAGTGCAGGCGTTATCAAGAGGCGCGGCATGGAGGAGTGGAGCTTTGTCGGTGAGCTGGAGCTTAAGGGCTGGAAAGGGCCTCGGATCTGCCTAACCTTCCATCACTTCACCTATGGCGTGGATGCCAGCTACGAACACTGCTGGGCTGAACAACCGGCGAAAGCAGCTACAGCAGTGGCAGTACCTCATCAAGACCTGCAAGCTCTGGTCACCCCACTTTCACGGGCATCCGGGGTGGGAGAAGCCCAAATTAGGGGCGAACCAAGGCATAAAAAAAGAAGGCGACCAAGCCTTCTTCGGGGGGTGTGAGGAGTCAAACCTTGTAGGGAATTGACCAAGCACATGCTGATGAAATTCCGCAGAACAGTCAACTAACTGATACGTGGAGGATTGCTCAGCAAGATTTCTGAGGCATTATTATTTAGTGAGGAGGGCTTCTTCACGGAGTGGAAACAAGGCAACACGCCCAAAGAGAAGCCGAGAAACCCTGCCTTTGGCGGGGTTTTCTTTTGTCTCATGCAATAGGCAGCTTCAGCTTTGCTGCTATTCAGAAGGCATACAAAACCTTCGCTCGGTGAGGGTTTGATCTTGAGACAGTGAGGTCGGCGCTGGAGCAAATGGAATAAGGGTGGAATCCGCCTTTATGGATACATCCAGACGCCTGAGGCCCTCGTATGGTTAGAGCAATGGATCGAAGTTCCTGTGAACACATTGATCGTTCTGGCTTTGGTGCTTGTAAACCTGGCCTTGATTTTCCACCTGGGCGAGAAACTATTTAACTACTGGAAGAGATATACAGATCACAAGAAGCTAGTTAATGACCACCCTGAGATGAAGTCAATTGATCCTGAGCGTGGACTTATGGGATTTGAAAGTGACGATGTGATCCGTTCATTAGTTCTAGACAACGATGAGCCAGGAGCAAGTGAACCGTACCTGGCAACTCTTAACGAAGAAGAGGAAGATTAGTCCCCCGCTGCAATGAGAAACATCGCTCTAGGCGGAACTGGAAAGAAAAATAACTAATATTTTTAGTTGCAAATATTTCAATCTTAAAGATCTTTTGCCTCATCTCGAGGCGCTTTATCACATAACAATGTCGACGCTTTCTACACATCATCAGAAGAAGAGTGAGAATCCAACTCTTTAACGTTGATGTGCTTCAATCTGCCTCCAATTCTAATTATCACAATACAACCCATAATCTGGCAAAGCGTTGGTGGCTCGAACGTCATTCCAACGCTAATCAAGACTCCGCCTAAAAGAGCCAACGATTGATCCCAGATGCTCTCTTACAGGTTGGGCAGAAACTAACGAAATAGGTGTAGACTCAAAATTTATTACAAAAGTAATAAAACCATGCCAAAAACAACTTTTCAAATCTTCATACTCTTCGCCTTAGCGCTGAGCTCTATATCTTTTGCTTCAGTCGAAGCAAAATCAACTAGAAGCTTCAGTGGCAGTAACCCAGCAGAAGTAGAAAAGAATGCTAAGAAAGCTGGCTTTGATTACCCAGATGGTGAAATGAAATGCAGTAGTCGCTGTAATCAACGCTGGGCTAAAGAGTGACCGGATGGAATTTCAAAGCCCTTACGTGTCAAGCTTTTTTTAGCAGCTCAGGGAAACCTGTTTAAGAACGTATTGGTCAATTCTCAATCAGGCAAGCCCGACAGAACCTTCTAGATAATGTAGACCATTGTTGAAGTAAACTTGAAGATTAATCGGTCTCATCTATTGGGCAAGCTCGCATCAATCCGTCGTAAAGAAAGTTTTCTAGCGCTTCAAAGGTGATTGATCATTGCTTAATCTCAGAATTTTGCAAGGAGCAATCCGATAATTTAAAGATGACACCTCCCTTCCAGCACATCAAACATGAAGCATACATAAATCATTTGCTTGCAATAAATTCACTTGAAATCATTTTTGTTATCCACTACAAGATTAAAAGTATCAGGAAATGATTGAAATTGTACTGATGATGATTCCCCATATAATATCGCCAGGAGAAATTGTTCAAATACAACGTGGCCGACAGTTGATTTGCATAATTAATCCTGAACAAATTACCTCTCATGGTAAGCCGATCGATTCCATATCAAGGAAAGGGTATCCAGAATTTACTCTTTCAATGGACGAAGAAGGCAGTCCAATCGAAATTAAGCCACGTAATCTTGCAGAAAATCGGTCGGATCTCATTCATCTAACTCGAGGTGTTCCTAGGATGAAAGATAAGCTCGTTGTTATGGATATCAGCTATGAGCATCCATTGATAGTAATTCCACCCACTAAACCTGGTACCCCACCAATAACGATGGGAAGGCTCCTCACTGTGGGGAAAGTTAAAGTAGATCCTATGTACCTTAGATTTACCATAGAGCAGACTTTAAAGATGGATTTGAATCTCAAAATCTCTGAAACATCACGTCAAGATCTTCACGTTGAGGCAAAAGGAACCTGTGTAGAGAGAGCTTTAAGCAAGATTGTCTCTGATACCTGATAAGGGGAGTAACTTCACTATTGAGTAGCTATTCCGATTCACCTGTCATGTCCCAACGACTCATCACAGCTGTTGCATTAATGTTTACCATGGTTGGTGGCGTTCCTGCAGAAGCCGAAGAAGATCCATGGACGCAAGGAGAACAACGCGGATACATGATCGCACTCTGCCAAATGGAAGCAGACGGCATCATCACTCCCGAACAAAGCATGAATTATCTTAGAGAGTATGGCGAGCTTACATATGGCTTTGATCAGGAATATCTAGAAAGGATATTACGAAATTACATCGGCCTTAAGCGATGCTCCTTTTCACGCAAAGTAGTTTATGACAAGAAACCTTTACTTCCTTAAAGTTTAAACTTAACCAATTTAATTTACCAGCGCGATTGAGTGATTTTGCCTGAAAAATTGATATGGCGTGCGTGGAGATCATCCCTCCTAGACCTCGTCAACATCTCATAAATGGAACGAATCATAATCCACCATTCGCGTGGACTTCTCTGATGATTTATCCCCAAATGGGGTTAATAATTCGCTCCTAACTGTCAAGTCATAAGCTTGTCTCTCTACACTTCAACTAGGCTGAACTCTGCTAGTCCGTCATTGTTTAACTTATTGCAATTCGCTAATACTTGAAAGATAAAGTCATGGCATTTATTAAACATTTTCCCTCCATCTTCTTGATCATCATAGACAATTTACGCATTAGTCAATGACTATCCACTCTCGCTGAGCATCAATGATTTCATAGTCATCTATCACTTCATCATCCTTATAAAGAACTAACTCCATGTCCATCTTGCTGAACTTATCCTGTTCGCTCTTCTCCTCTTCCCATAGTTTCATAATCTCATCGTATGATTCAGATGTACATTCGGTTTTAGATTCTCCCGTTGTTTGATTAAGGATGATTCGATAGGTAGTCATTGTGAGAACTCTGCGACCTTATAAAGAATATAGAAGAGTAAGACATAACCACAAAGTGGCATCAGTGGCTCCTGAAGCAGAGCCAGCACCATCAGTATGTCGAGTTTGATAGGTAGGCGCAACTGTTGAAGCCTTCCCCACTACAAGACAAACCCCGCTCCTGGTGGTGTAGATACTAGATTCCTTCAGTTTGGCTTGCTATCAGTTCTACAAATCCCTTCGGGGATGAAAGGAAGAGTCTCAATGATCATTTACTGAATTTTTCACAAATTCTCCACTCCTTCATGCAATAAAACTGAGCAAATTGCACACAGCTGGTCAGCCAATGGACTAGAGTAACAATAATTTAATAGAGAAACACCATGAATCAACAGCCATACGACCTCTTTGACATTGATAAGGGCACAGATAAAATATTTTTTATTGGGACATCATTCATTATTCTCCTCCTATTTCTCCTTTGATCTAAGGGTCTGCGTTTAACAACATTAAAGATCACTGAATCAGGAAGTAAAAGCCCTTCAAAAACGGAGTGCAAAGGCACTCAAGAAATCGTTACTAAATCATTAGGGGGGTGGGTGGCTAGCACCTCAGCAATCCGATCTTGACTGAATATTAAACATTAGATATTTATTTTTTCGTATTTCATACTGATTTCTTGAAAGCAATGATTTAATTCCAGGAGGGTAAATATACGATATTATGTATGGTGGTCTCGGCGCTGATTCGTCTTGAATAACATGGATCAAATTGACATCTCATTCGATATAATTAAAGTTTTTATTACTCGAGTGGCGACAAACTCGTCGCAAAGGCTAAGATTAATGTAGAAGTAGATAAACGTTATATTTTCTTAAGCTGTTTGGGCTTTGAGGTTAAAGTTGATATTGGCGCTGATTGGGATTCAGAAAATACAATTGAGCAAGCCAATTCAAATATAACCGAAATTTAAATCGACGAATGGCAGCCATTAAGTCATTCTTGGCAGGCTTTTAATTATACGCCTTATGCGCCGATACATGATTTAAATACAATAATAGCATTGATTCCATCCAATTTACATTAACTTCTACTCAATTGCGTAAGGCTTACATAGCACCAAAGAAAAAACCTTTAGGAGGCATTGAGTAATTAACGCGCTAATATTTTTTAACGATGCATGCATCATAAGGAATCGGAAGATCGGTCACTATGATTATTAAAGACTCTCGGCTTCACACCCCTTTAAGTAGTCCTTAAACATTTGCTGAGCCACATCACAACAGGATGCCCCTTCGTCAATCATATAGCGAGCAATCCACTGCGAATCTTCATTAGTATCAAGCAATTGAATCAGCCCTGATAATTTTATCCTCAATTCTTCAAAGCGTTTCATCCTCTTTTTCTCGTCTGGCATGAAAAGAGATGGATCTAATTCAAATCCACTGCTGCGCCATCCTCCAGCATGTCTTTTTGTATAGAAAGTATCGCTGGCAAAGATTGCAATATTAAGAATGCCTAATGAAACTTGCTCAAGTTCAGTTTTTTCTCGGGGGTATAGATTTCCAGCTCTTCTCGCTAACTTCCGAATTAATTTAAACTCATCACCTTGAGGATGCTTTTTAAGCATCTTGTTAACATAAGAGCGTATATAACCCATTGTCCCATGTCTAGTTGCCGCTGAATTATACAGCAATGAATAATGTGGTCAAGAGTTTCCTAACCCTCCAAAGTATTTAAAGGCATTAAAGGCATACCAACAGCTGTCAAGACATCAGCATGTTCCTCCCTTCCAATCTCTTCAATACCGTATGCAATCAACCTCGACATTCACGGGTAGGGATCATTTTCTTCACTGCACTCACAGTTTTAGATATCGCCTATCTTCTGTTCTTAAAAACTCAAATCTCAGCTGATGGAGGAAAAGTCTTAGCACTTCGAAGAAGATTCGCTCTCCCCATAATCATCATGTTCAGCATGTACCGACCAAGTAGTTATGGCTGGGTAGGGATAGAGATAGATCCATACAAGGCAACAACTGTTGAAGGTAGCCTTGTCAGATGGCAGATCCGAGCACTCTCGTCAGCACCCTCATTAATGAGCTGAAAGGCCAGCTGGCTCAGTCAGCAAGAGAGCTGAAGATGAGAGATGGCTGGGATATGGGGTGTCCAGTGATGGTGATCGACACTCGGAAAAACCCAAAGCGAGTGATTGCGACGACGGTTCGTGGCGTCACTGGCGTCATCACCACGTCCCGTGTCATCGACCACCCATTGATGAGGGTCTTTGTGGCAAGGCACAAGCAAGTAGGAGCTGAGGAAGCCGTAAACGAGCTCATCAATGGTCCTGACGGTGAGGAGTTCGCTGAGATTTGGGACTCCTACGTCAAAGAAAGAGACGAGACAGGACTGGCTTGTTGGTCTTATGACGATGCTGCGAAGTTCGCCAGTAAGTCGAGGGAAGCTTTTGAAGATGGTTGTTTGGCTTGTGTCGCCATTACTGAGGGAGATGAGGGAGACGACGTTGGGGTTTTGACGTTTCAGGTCAAGCCTGAGTGGCTCACAACATAAAAAGAGTGTTGAGCGATAGCCGTCTATCCGTACGCTGGTGCCATGGATGAGGACGACATGTACACCGACGTGCGGCTGGACGAGCTGGTGGAGAAGCACCAGTTGCAACTGTGGCAAGCAGCTGAGCAGATCAATGCATCCAGCGAGTGGTCGCTATCGAGTCCGTGCGTGCTTGTCAAAGACGACAACGCAGTGGTTATTCCGGTCTCTGGCATCGGGAACCACCTGACTGTTTGTTCCTATGTGGAGCATCCGCTTATTCAGAAGTGGCTTCAGGTCTTTGAGGCTGAAGGGTTTGAGGCGGCATTTGACCAGTGCCTAAACCAAGCCAGTGATGAAGACGGTGAAGACTTCGCTCTCATCTACGACGAGTGGCGACAAGACGTTAAAACCAGAGGACACGGTGAAGTTGGAGCTGGTGACATAGCTCGTTTCACGGTCAAGGCGAGAGAGACTTATCCACGTGAAGTGCCAGTGATGGCAGTCATTCAGGACGGTGGGAAGAAAGCCGTGATGACCTTTTGGATTGGAGTGAAGGGTCTGCTCAAGTAAGCGGCGATTGAAGCAGAGCCATTGTCAGCTGTGTGTCGATGGTCATTAGTAAGTGGAAACAGCTGAAAACATTCACCGTTGCAATAAAATACCCTCTCATCTCGTGGCAGGGCTAAATCTTATCGATGGATTTTCTTCCCCCCGATGAACACACCATCTCCCAGAACTACGGATAAGTTGGTGTCCAGCATCAAGGGATGCTGTGATTGTGCTCACACGGGCATTTTTATCACAAGATGATTACTTATCTGGGCGGGGTGCAGCCTTGCCTACCGATCTTCTACTGGATCAGGTTTAGTGTTATGTCAACAGAGTTGTACTAGAGATTTCTATACCTGAGTCGCTGGAGATTAACGATGCAAAATAGCGTACCGAAATAACGTTCTCTTCCGCTTTACTGCCATCGACGAAACCAATTGCAAACCCAGCTTATGCATTGGTTTGCTGGCATCACTGGTGGTGGGATAAGGAGGGAAAGGACTAAATGGCACTTCATGCCTATGATTACGCTGTGAGGGAGAGACCTCTTCAGGCGTGGTTGCTTGTTTTTGGTGGGTGGGGTCACGCCTACTGCCTCTCTCACACCTCTTGTACAGGATGGAACAGCAAGATCAGGGGGTGCTGCCATCACTGGTAGTGCAGTATTGACAACCAGATATCATTCCCCTACCTGTGTCGAAACTGTCGCTTAGAGGTGCATGAAGAGCAACAGCTTGCCAACTACCTATCAAACAGATAACACCAGACGACCAGCCAACCAACAGAGCAGACCAATCCAAAGAAGACCTGCATTGGCTGCAGCGCTGATAAGCCATCGGCAAAGAGTGAGCGCTTAATCATGTTGAAGGATAGAGCCACTAAGAAGTTCACCTAATAAGGAAGATGTAGATGAGTACCATATCAATCTTCCGGCGAACAATTCACGAGCCCCGCCAACAGTCCTGTTGTGCTGGAATTCGAGAAAACGAAAAGACCAAACAGGTAATGGCGTCTGAGAATTGAAGACCATCACTTAAACTTGAAGCAAAGACCACAAACTCATGAGCGGATCCACTGATAGTGCTGAAAAGACACAGTTCTTTCTTTACTTAGTGACCCTCGCTTACGGAGAAAAGGACACGCCGACACTGGCTCAAGTCGTGTTCCTGAGTGACAAAGAGGATGAAGACACAAGGACGGTCGCAAAGGCTTTAATAGAGAACGCCAAAAACACAGCTCCAAGGACACCGAGGTTCGACTGGTCGACTCTCAAGGTGCAAGGAAGCAAAACCCTGAACGACAAAGAGCTGACAAAGTTGGTAGACGCAGCTTCACAAGGTCAGGTCGGTATCGGACGAGTGTCTGGGTTGAAAGTATCTCCAAACTGACGACTCAAGGTGTATTGCAAAGACCAAAGCCACAAACTTCTACTTTGACTACTAACTTTTATGCCGTGAGTGAATGGTGAATACGTTACGTTGACAGCAAGCCCCGCCGCGAGTGGAACGTTTATTTTCTGTGTATCGGTGATACAAAATCTAGACTGAGTGCAGGTTTGTAGCGTGATGAACAACAAGAAGGCGGTTGTTGTTGCTATAAATGCCTTGTAGCAGCTGCTACACAACGTTCACCTCACATCTGTGAGGCGCAGACTCGCCAGGCCACGGAACGGGGACCTGGATTTCTGAGGAACCTCAAATGACCCTGACCTATCGCGGCAAAAAGTACGTGCAACTTCAAGGTGCCGGTTTTGATGCAACCAAGAAGGCGCAACTGACCTACCGCGGGTTGTCATACACCAAGTGAGCTCTAGGGTTCACGTCTAAAACCCCGCCTCAAGCGGGGTTTTTTATTGCCCTTTACTAAACGCCCGAGCAGGTGGTGCCGGCAAAGCCACTTAAACGTTGGTCCACATGCCAACAGGGATAGCAAACGCTGTACATGCCAAGACTGCGTTCAACAACAAATCATCATTTTTTGCTGGCGTTGCCTAGGCCAATGATGCGCTGGCCGGATACCCCCTTCCCAGGGATTGATCTTATGAATGTATCAAAGACTGAATTAACCAGAATCACCAACCACAACAATCAAGAATGATGATCAACATTCTCGGGCATCCATCATGCGAATATACTCATCCTAAAGAACATCAGAGATATCAAACAAACAGATACTCAAGAAGAATCTTGCAGCAAAACTATTGAGGCACAGAACGCCTAGACAACAAAAAAGACAGCATCAAATCCTAGTAGGCAAAATACATGCATTAAAGGCGCTGCAACAAGCAGAATGATTCAAAAAGTGCAAATAGAACCTACAATTAACCGCTTAGCCAGTCCCTAACACTATAATAAAATCAAAAGATTGCTTGATTGCTCTTCACTCAAGTAGAACTTATTCGACTTTCACAGTTAAACAATGGACTACACACAAAAGATAACTCTGCTTGCCACCATCACGGTGAACTTAAATGTCCCCGAGCTGCAGAGCAGAGAACAACTCAATGAATGGATTAAATCGGATGCCGCTCGCATTCACTTCATCGACCATTTGAAGCCTACGTCGTTTGACGACCTGGAAGTGGTGAAAGCAGCCTCAGATGCAGACTTCGTGAGCTAACGGCTGGATGTGGAGAAGGCAATGAGCAAGTCCACGAGAGACTTTGTTCATTCGTAGAAGGTCTGACCCTCAATAACCAACGTTTGTGTATCAGCACGACAAAGGCAATCGGACACCCGGGCATCAAGAATGGGGAAATCAGTGTTCAAGTTGCAGGTCATGGCTGAGTACACACACACCATCGGGTTCACCTTCACGGCTTTTCATGCATTCAGCGTGACCACTGAAAACCCATTGATGAGCGTTGATGAAGCTCGACACTTACTTTCAACGGGTGAAATGAGAAAGGCAATAGCAGATGAAGCTATTGATGAGGTCACCAACGATCAAAATCCCTCCGAAAAGCTGGACAATATCAAGTTCTATGCAGACCATTTTGTTGAAGAAATGGTTGAAGCCTTAGGCGATGGAGCCGTGGTAGTTCAGGAAGTCGTAACTGAAAAAAGTTAGCTCGGAATAGCTACCATATTTCACAGCTAAAAGTATTATTGGTATTAACAAAAACCTCTTTCTTGCCTTCAAGCGTAATCCCTAATCTCAGCATTTTTAGGAACAAAAATAAGTCCTTCACTATAATTTTGCGGATGCATTGATCAACCGTACACTCTTCAGCTTGAAAGCATGACCATTCACTACAACAGATATTTACGTGGGCAGCAATACGGGTTCCAGAACCTTCAAAAAAGACGTGTTTGAAATAAATAAAGGATAACAGTACTATTTCAGAGAACTATTCAATGCTCAACATGGCAACGTTTGATCAATCCACTCCTTTCATGCTTCTCGCACGCATCCACGTCAAACCGGGTTGCATCGAACAATATCTGGAACTCGCCCGCATGACTGACGCGGCCGTTCAATCTTCTGAACCTGGAATGCTTCATCACACCTTTGATCAAGATCCTGAAGACCCACAAGCATTTGTATGGTCAGAGGTCTATGCCAATGACGAGGCATTTGCGGCTCACGTCTCCAACCCTCCCGTTCAGGAGTATTTGCAAAAGCATGCTGAACTTGGTGATGGCTTCAGCATCGAGGTTTATGGAACTGTCGGAGATGACTGCAAAAAACTGATGGAGTCTTTCGGACTTCCACTCCAAATTTATGCAACCAAGCTTGGATACAGCAGATTTTAATCAGCAATAACAAACGATAAAGACACAAATCCGAGCCTCAAACAAAAAAATATTATCAAATCTCCGTACAAAGAAAATTCTATCGCAAAATAATGGGGTAGACATCAAAAACATTAAGGATTTAAATATTTTAGCAAAATGCTTGATTACCTAAAATCAAGTTAGAAAGAATAAAGCAAGTCAAGCCTGACTCGGAAGTGAAGATAGCCATTAGGATCTGAATCGATAATTACAACTACATCCTCAGGCACACGTATCCCGTATTCAGCAAGTATCTCGATATGATTATCAATAAATTCACGCCCAGAGACACGAAGAACCGGACAGCGATTCATTCTTTCGTTGCTTTTACGCATGCCTAATAAAGAAGTCCCTTGGCCCTCCTCAGGGAATTTTGGAACAGAGGCCTGAAACCAAATCTCATCATCCAAATGATCTATTCTAACAGGAATATCACTAGGAACTCCTACGATCTGCTCCATTGCCTGTCGTGGATTACCTAAAAAATATAAACGCTGCTCTGATGTGCTGTTGAGCCAGGGAGCAAAAAATTCTTTTAATTGAAATGCCATTAAACCAGCTTAACTCATTAGGATCTCTTTCTATCATTACAGAATCAATTCAGCATATAGTTCAAGTAGAGCAATCCATGAAGCAACGCATATTTTTCAGAAAAAAGAGAACAACCATAACAGCATATGCATGAGCCATTTTCGGCAATATTTACTTTTAAACAATATTCTACCAAGAAAGAATCTAGCTTTCAATACAGATGTCAATCAAGAGATATTTCCAATGCAGAAACGAACAACATGAATATCTGACAACAGACAGCCAACTGAGGCTGGATTGCATTGAGAATAAAATTTTAATCCAAGCCGCATCGTCTTTAATCAAAAACAATAACAAATCACATTTTAAGAATACTCTCAAATGATGACTGTAGCATCAATGCACAGTGCTATAGCTAATAAATAATACTATAATCTCAAGCATGGACATAAAATCCAATCAAACGATCAATAGAAATCAAAATTTCAAAGTCAAAGTTTTGATCGTTGGACTTGGTCCTGCGGGAGCAGCCTGCGGGATGGGTTTAGCGAATCGAGGCATCAGCGTGCTTGCAATTGATCAAGCTCATTTCCCTCGGGACAAAATATGCGGTGACGCACTTCCCCTTTTTGCCCAAAGACTCGTAGATCACTTGGGGATAAATGATGATGCCCAGGAGCTGCTCTACCGTTCGGCACTCTTTGAACGGGGGAGTAGCCATGCGAAATCAATTATCCACGGGTCTCCCATTCCTGGATGGAATGTGGATGGTGACGGGGTTCAAACACAAAACCTCTGCCTGCAAGCCATTCGGCGCTTCGACTTGGATAACTGGCTTGTGGGCTGCTGTCGGAAGAGACGATTACCGATGCGATTTGGTTGGCGGGTAGAAAAAATGAAGTGGAGCGAAGCTTCACGACAATGGTGGATAGAAGGCAACATTAGTAATCGAAATGGAGCAAGAGAGGGAAAATTTTCAATATCAGCAGAAATCATAGTTGGCTGTGATGGTGCAGCTTCAACAATTCAGCGTCATTGTCGAAAGATTCGTGATCGCCATCCTCATGCCATTGCAAGTCGTTTTTATCTCAAAACTCCGGATGACCTATGCATCAGCGAACAATTCACACGTCGAATATCACGTATAGATTACCGTTGGCCTGGAGAGACAACCTATGCCTGGGCATTCGCGATACCTGGGGGTTTCAATTGTGGTATCGCGAGCATGACACTCCCGATGAAACCTTCATCTAAGCGGGGCTTTGAGTTATTACAGCTCACCTATGATTGGAGGAATGAACTTAAGAAATTAATACCTTCATCTACATTCATAACCCAATCATCTCACATCCATACAAATCAAAAAGACCAGATCAGCACGATGGGCATTCCCGTTATTCATCCATATCATCAGCAAAGCCCGCCAAAGGGGATCATACTTACAGGCGATGCTGCTTCTCTCGTTGATCCTCACCAGGGCCACGGTATTGATAGAGCCCTTGAGAGTGGTGGGCTAGCTGCTTCGGTCATTCGTCAAGGCGTTGATGAAGGTCATGGACCTGAACGCATAAGCCAACATTACCAAGCCCGATTAGAAGCCAGGGCAAAGCACTGGCGAAGGGGATGGCAACAACTTAAATCTGAACATATCGAGAAAAGGTAAAGTGAGGTAGCAAGCTTTACATCTTGATTACGTGTAAGATGTCTGTTTTTTTGCTCTCACTAACCAATCAAAGCAACAAAAAAGCAATAGACATACCCCAGTAACATAACTTTCACTAATGAGCAAGCATGAAGATGCTTTCTGTAGGTAGAACTTGGTTACTCGATTCTGAAGCCTTAACGAAGCAATTAGGGCATTCTTGAATCAAAATGAGAGAAAAGAGCGAAAATATTGTACAAAAAGCCTCTAAACCATGAATCACATTTCAGCAAATTTAGAAACTCAACAACCCTAGAAGACTACAATAGTCAGAAATCTTTTGCTATCAATTTAAATCATGCAACTCGCTGATGCAAAATTCCAGCGCGATGGCTTCGCAAGCATACCCAATCTCCTAAATCAAGAATGCCAAAAAAAACTCCTAGATCTCACGCCAGAAATCACCAAAAGAGCATCACAATTAGAAAAAGATGGAGAATATTTAATGTTTTTACAGGATGACATACCGGACTTGGGTAAATTATTCAAAGAAGAGAGTTTATTGGATAAAATCAAGTCTGTTAGCGGTTTAACAAACAAGACAATCAAGCCACTCTCAATACGCATTTGGAATCGCATTCCTGGTGACCCTGGCACCTCTTGGCATCAAGATGCACGCTTTACCCCATCCAACAACTTCAAAGCTTTTTCACTTTGGGTTCCATTGCAAGACATAAATAACTCAAATGGGCCACTTATATTCATCCCAGGAAGTCATCGCCAATGCCTTCTACAGCAACCACAACTAAGCAATTATCCGCCTATCGGACTAACAAATACAAAAACTATACTTGCATCTCCGATGAACTATGGAGATGCCACAATTCATGATTCATGGGTTGTGCACGGGTCTCTTAGAAATCTCAGCAATAGTCCGCGGAAGGCATTAATTATTAACTGGTTGTTTGGTCCATTGGAGCTAAATTCAACGCCTATGCTTTATGGACATTTCCATCCCAAGGAAGTGAATTTTATTCGCACTCAGAATGAGAAAACTTTATCAAAAAGAATACAGATTCCAGGCATTGGCCTTAGTCCAGTTGAATGGCTGAACAACGATTGACCAAACGGTGAGATTGCATTAATTCCCAATCGTAACAATCGCTTCTTTATTTTTCCACCAGACCCAATCTCGAATCGGTGGAGTGTCACGGAGCTGCTCGCGCGTGAGGCCGAGCCTCAATTTCATCGATGCTCCGAGGAGTACATCAAGCATCTCTTCGCCATTGGCACAGGCAGCAAGAGCCTCATTGGTGCGTTGGGCACCATCAAGGGCGTTCACAAGCAAGCTCACGCGACGAGCCACTGGCAATGATCGTGGATCCACACCAAGTTCACAAGGGCCATAAGGGTAAGCATTTTTACGCATCGCATTCGTACAAGTAAAGGGAATTAATGTGATTAGGCCATCTGCTGTTTGGCATGCCATCACTCACGGGCAAGCACTGGGTGATCGGTGACGTGCATGGTTGTTATCAGCCACTGCAGCGGCTACTCGGTGTCCTGCCGAAGAATGATCACGTCGTGTTTTGCGGAGATGTCATCAACCGCGGGCCTGATACCGCGTCCACCATGCAGTTGGTTTGGTCCTTGGTCACCGCTGGACAGGCAACTTGGCTGCGGGGAAATCATGAGCAGGCACGACTCCAAACCCTCAAGGAACCTGAAGTAAGCAGTCCCAACCCATGGCTCATGCGTCTCCAACATCTCCCTACTGTGTTTTGGGGACACGGCTGGGTAGCGACCCATGCAGGATTTGATTCCAACGGTCATCCCGACCTGACCATTCGTGAGCCCTTCTGGGAGCATTACGACGGAAGCCATGGACTTGTGGTGATTGGTCATACCCCCCGACCTGATGTGGAGCGTCATGGCCGGATCGTGATGGTGGATACGGGTGCGGTATATGGAGGAAAACTCTCGGCGTACTGCCCAGAGACTGCAGCTGTTGTGCAAGTGGAGGGAGTTTTGGAATCAACAGCTTCTCCACGAAACCTGACGGCTCCATCGCTGCAGGCAGATCGTTGTTAACGGTTTACCGCAGCAATCGCACAGAGTTTCTGGCAACGCTTCTGGCTCAAACGCTGACGCTTGACCCACCGGGTCCGTTTGAGGAGCTGGAAATTGTCGTCAATACCTGGCCCACAAGCCGATGGCTCGGCGAGCAGCTTGCCAAAGCCAACGGCATTAGCGCTCTGGTGCGTTTTCCCTTTCCTGGATCGCGCTTACGCCAGCTGGTGCGCTGCATCTTGGATCTCGATCCAACCACTGAAGATCCTTGGCGCGCAGAACGACTGGTTTGGTCTGTTTTAAAAGTGCTCCCCGCTCTTCTCGACCACCCCAGCGCTGAAAGCCTGAAACTCTGGTGGGAACAACACGCAAGCGTTTCTGGACGGCTCAATCGTGATCATTGGCAACTGGCGCGCTGCCTCGCCGATGCTGTGGATGACTATGCCCTTTATCGACCACAGGAACTGAGCCAATGGATTGAGGGCCATGGAGACGCTGATCTGCCGGCCCATTTGCACTGGCAACCACAGCTCGTTCGCGCCCTTGCAGAACTTCTCCCCTGTGATCCCTTTGGTCTTCAGGTGCACAAGGCCGTTCAACGTCTGCGGGAAGGAGATGTTTCGGCCGCCGCTCTACCGCCTCGATTGCGCCTATTTGGCATCAGCAATCTCGCCCCGGTGCAGGTGGAACTCCTGCAAGGCCTCTCAGGCCTGATGGCTGTCGAGCTCTACCTACTCACGCCATGCCCAGATCTATGGCAACGCTCCGAACAAAGGCGAAGAAGCCTCGGACAAGCGTGGAACACCCCACCCGATGGGCCCTGGCTCCTGGAATCGCCAAGACTGGAAGCGATTTTGGGACGCATGGGGGCTGAGTTTCAGTTGCTTTTAGAAGGCAACGGAGACTGCTTGCTCGGCCAATGGGATCAGGGCGATCTCTTCGCCGCACCGATTCAGATCGCTGCATCCGAACAGCGGCCAGCCACGCTCTTAGAACAAGTGCAACAACAGTTGGTGGATGGAAGTGCGCCACCTCTCACCCCTGTTGATCACGACAGCTCATTGCGCTTTTTGGCCTGTGCAGGTCCGTGGCGCGAGGTCCAACTGGTTCGCGATCAGATCCTGCAATGGCTGGCCTCTGATCCAAGCCTGGAGCCACGCGATGTCTTGGTGATGACGCCGGATGTAGAGCGCTACGCCCCGCTCCTCAGCTCCGTCTTCGGTGATCATGACGCCACTGGGATCAGCATTCCCTGGCGACTCACCGACCGAAGCCAACAGAACACCCCAGGACTGAGCCAAGGGTTTATGGCCCTTTTGAGACTGGCCAGTGAGCGCTTCACGGCATCCGGTTTAGAGGCTCTTCTGGCGAACCCAGCTCTCCAAGCCCTTCAAGGCATCACGGCCACAGATGCCGTACGCATCACCCAGTGTCTCCAGCAGACCGGCTTCCGTTGGGGGGTGGATGGCAAGGAGCGGGGAGGCGATGACACCCATAGCCTCAGCTGGTGTCTTGATCGCTGGCTGCTTGGCCTCGTGCTGCCTGCCGAGCCAGGTCTCGCTCCTGGTGGCTGTGCTCCCTTCCACGGAGGTCTCACCATTCAGCAGCTCGAACAATGGTGGCCACTCCTGGATGGACTAGCGCAATGGATCATTCGCCTACGTCAACCCCACAGTCCCAGCGCTTGGACCACGCAGTTAAATCAGCTTCTCCAGCATCTCTACGGCGATGGAGGGGACTGGGCCTGGGAGCAACAAGCGATCGTCGAAGCACTCGACACGATGCAGCAACAGGCCTCTGCATGCACTCTTGACCTTGATCTCTCCGTTGTGGTCTCGATTCTTGATGAGGCCCTCTCCGCCGATAGCGGTCGCTTTGGACACCGCAGTGGTGCCCTCACAATCAGTGCTCTTGAGCCGATGCGGGCGATTCCCCATCGGCTGATCGTGCTGATGGGGCTTGATTCGCAAGGCTTTCCGCGTCAGCGGGAACGACCTGGCTTTCACCTTCTGGAGCAGCAGCGCCGACTCGGCGATCCATCGAGCACAGATCAAGACCGTTACGTGCTGCTGGAGGCGTTGATGTCCGCGCGACAACATCTCCTGATCAGTTGGAACGCACGAGATGAACGCAAAGGCGAAGAGCTTCCCCCCGCGCCGCCGGTTCAACAATGGCTCACCTTGCTCAACGAGCAACTCACCCCCGAACAGTTCGAGCGCGTGGTGTTGGAGCAACCAGCGAATCCCTTGGATCCTCGCAATTTTCTCGTCAATCGCTCCGGCTCAGCCTTCAGCTCTGATCGTCACCACCTCGACGCCAGGCGCAATCTCGATCGCCGTGATCACCGCCGTGACCACCATCGCCTGAGCAACATCTCCCTGGGCCTAGCCCACCCCCTGAGCTGGGCTCCAAATGCAAGCCTTAACAGATTGGATTCAGACGGCGTTGATTCAGACGCAGTCAGTCGCTGGCTTGAGGCTCCCCAGCGCTATTGGCTCAAAGCGCGGGGATTAGACACACGGGAGTGGTCCACCCCCGTGGAAGATCTCTCAGCGCTCGAACTCGAAGAGCGGGAGCGTCAATCCCTTCTGAACCAGTCTTTTCTCAATCAGCTCGACTGGCTGGCGACCGATTCGAGCTTGATCTGGGAGCAGGCTCTTCCGGGGGAATGGGCCACACAGCTACGAGGCCAAGGAATGCTTCCGCCTGGAGCGGCAGGCCTACTGGCGGCCAATCGCCTCGAACAGCGTTGGCAAAACCTGCAACAAACCCTGTTGCGACTTGGCCCTTTGCACTGTGAATCGATCCGCTCCGAGTCCGAATCACGCACCGTTCTGAGGGCTGGGGCAACCACGGTTTTGGTCAGCGCAGGTCGGCTTCAATCGCGTACCGCTCTTGGCGGCTGGTTCACCCACCTCATCCAGCAAGCGTCGGGAGTCTCTACGCCAACGGCTGTGATCTGTCGATGTAACAGCAGCAGCAAAGCTGATCACTTTGAGCTTGCCCTTCACTGGCAGCCATTGGATCCAGACCGAGCTCAGGAGCTGCTCTTTTCCCTCCATGCTCTCGCAATCGCAGGAGCTGAATCGTGCTGGCCGGTCCCCCCTGCCAGTGGATTGGCCAGAGCCCTCACCTTGAGCAAAAGTCTGGAACAAGCGAACCGAGCGTTTGAAAGCCGCTGGGACGGGGGATTCGCAGGCATGGGAGAGCGGGAGCGTCCAGAGATGCAGCTTTGTTTTGGCGACCACTTCGAAGCGGGCCATTTTTTAAGCGAAGCCTGCTTTGAAGACGCCTTTCAAGTGTTGTATGCACCGATGCTGGAGGCGCAACGGCCATGAGCAGCCGTTTTCAACCCAATCAGTACCCCCTCAATGCCGGAGTGCGTCTCCTAGAAGCCAGTGCTGGCACGGGCAAAACCTTTGCTTTAGCCCACCTGGTCTTGCGGCTGGTGACAGAGCGAAAGCTCAACCTCAAAGAGCTTCTGGTTGTGACCTTTACAGAAGCCGCCGCTGCGGAATTGCGGGATCGGATTGGACGTCGTCTCAACGACGCCTTACAGGCCCTGCTCCAACACCAAGCCAACGACTCAGACGCGCAAAGCGACTCCCCACCCCGCGATGCAGTGTTGGAAGAATGGCTGGCACTCCATGGACAAGACCCCAACACCCGTCGCACGCTTGCCAGCAACTTGCTGGAAGCACTGGAGGGGCTTGAACGTGCCGACATCACCACCATCCATGGCTTCTGCCGGCGCAGTCTTCGCCGGCAAGCGCTCCAGAACGGCACAGCGATGGAGGTATGTCTTGAGAGTGACAGCCAGCATTTGTGCCAAGAGGTGGCTTACGACTACTGGGAACACCAGGTGCTGGCCCTGCCTGCCGACGACGTATCAGGGCTGT
>JACLAB010016653.1_pt1 | contig 99253 bp, 71 predicted proteins | sample 8027921 | NCBI WGS metagenome assembly JACLAB01 (sample SAMN15725117, study PRJNA655200) | protist metagenome | isolation source: fluorescence activated cell sorting (FACS) single amplified genomes of... | place: USA: West Boothbay Harbor, Gulf of Maine | collected 2000-07-19 | reverse complement strand
GATTAAGATGAAGAAACGGTACGTGAACGCGAGCAAAGGCGACGATGAGGTCGATGTCGCGCGCGGTGGTCGAATGCGGTGCGCGCGCGTGTTCGAGTGACTGACGGATTGGGTATCTCGCGCGTAGCATTGGGCACACATCCGTCGGGATGCGATTTGACGTGCACGCGAGAAGATACTTGCTCTCGGTGAAATCGAACGCGCGGAGTGGTGAATATGATGATGTTGATGACGACCAAGTCGATTTTGAAGGCAAAACACCTTTGTTCTGGCGCGTGATGAAGAAGATTCAGATTGAACCAGAAGATAAAAAGATTGAGGCATTTACGCAGCGCGTGACGTACGGGCCGCTTTCGCTTCGTGGGGTGGGGGAATTCGATGGGACAACGAATGAATGGGGCATTAGATGGCAATTGCAAACATTTCATCAAGAGAAAAAGGGGTTACGTACGGCGGATTTGGAGTTGAACGAACGAGTGAAGGGGTGCTTGCGTTGGGATGTCTCGAGCGTCGCTCCAGAGGCTGAGGGCAAGCTCGCATCTGGAGAACGATTCTCGTTCGATATCGACGTTGGATCGTATCACGTCACCGTGCCTCGTATTGAACTCAAAGTCGATTTATAAGATTGATTGTAATAGTACAACTAAAGGCTAGTCTAAAGTGAGTGTTAATGGTTGACGAACATGGTTTGGAAGGCGATGTTACTCGACATGTTATCGTATGAATACTCGCACTCGTTCAGGCACTTCTCGAATTCATCGCGCTCTGCGTCGGGAACCTGAATGCCAAATAATACTTGACCAACACGTCCACCGTCTGATCGATAGTGCGTCATCGTAATCGCCCACTTGGGGCTGATGAAGTCGAGGAAGTTTCCAAGCGCGCCTGCGCGTTCAGGAATTTCAACCTTGTACAGCACCTCATTTTCAACCTTCACTCTACCACCCGTCATGTGACGAAGGTGAAATTGCGTCGTAGCGTCGTTTGACAAATCAACAGTCTCGAATCCTTGCGCTTTCATTCGTTTGATAGTGTCCTCAACCTCACTTTGATTGGATACCACAATAGAGTACAATACTCTCGCGTTCGCATCTTGAATTCGATACTTGAATTCAGAGATACTTCTGTCCCCTACAGTCTCCACAAACTTCTTAAAGGCGCCATTCTTTTCCGGAATAATGCTTAATAAGGTCGCTTCTTCTTTACCACCTTGATCTGCAATCTCTGAGATCACACGAAGACGATCAAAGTTCATGTTTGCTCCCGACGTAATGGCGACGACATTTCCTGTCACGCCGTGCGCGGTACAATACGCCTTGGCACCTGCCACGGCAACCGCACCAGCAGGTTCGAGAATGGAACGTGTGTCTCCGAAAACATCCTTAATGGCAGCTGCAATTTGATCCGTCTTGACTGTGATGATACCGTCAAGCATTGCCTGACAAATCTCAAAGCAATCTCGTCCTGGCTCGCGCACCGCTACGCCGTCGGCAAATCCATCAACCTTGGACAACTTCACGCGCGAACCGCGAGCAAGTGACAACGCCATTGCATTTGCACCAGCTGGTTCCACACCGATTACTTTGACTTCGGGACGAATCGCCTTAATATACGCCGCGATACCCGCCGCCAAGCCCCCACCACCGATGGGGACAAAGACAATATCCGTCGACGGCAGTTGACGCAAGAGCTCTACGCCAACCGTACCTTGACCAGCAATCACATAAGGATCATCGAAGGGAGGAATGAAGGTCAACCCTTCCTCTTTGGCTCGCTTCTTCGCATACGCCTGCGTTGCATCGAAGTTTTCACCCACCAATTCTACCGTTCCGCCCAAGCGTCGCACCGCTTCAACCTTGATAGCTGGCGTTGTCACTGGCATCGCGATGATAGCTTTACATCCAAGCTTTTGCCCAGAAAGCGCCACCCCCTGCGCGTGGTTACCCGCCGATGCGGTGATTGCTCCTCTATCTAGCTCCTCTTGACTCAATTGCTTCATTCTATTAAACGCACCGCGCAACTTGAAGGAAAACACGGGTTGCATGTCTTCGCGCTTTAAATAAATGTTCGCCCCGATGCGGTCGCTTAAACGCGATGCACGGTCGAGTGGGGACTCAATCGCCACATCGTACACGTTCGCAGTTAAAATAGCTCGCAAGTACCACGCCTCACGATCAATATCCGCATCAGTTTGCGCCGCCCGCACGATTGGCCCCACTTCGCCGTCGAGAAGCACCAAGTCTTCGGGGTCCACCAACGGGAGCTCCCCTGGTACTTCTCGCGCTCGTACCAACGGTGACATCACGCGCGTTTGCGGACGCCACGATGATCGCATCACCACCCGCTGGCGCGCCTGTCGTTGCATCGCGCTGTCAACTCCGTGGACGCGCGCGCGATCCCCGTGGGTGCGCCGCTGCGGTGCGCTGGCACGCCACGCGCGCGGCGCGGGTGTCGCCGTCAAAGACATGGTGGCACGCGACGCGAATGTGTGATGTAGTTTCGAATGTGCGTTCACTTACACGCGCGCGCACACTCACTCACACGCGCACGCACGAAAAGCGCGCGCTTGGGTATGTGGTGCGCGAGGGCAATGTCCGCCAATCGCTGGTGTGGTTTTCGAGCGCGCGCGTCGCGAGAAGGCGAGAGTAGGCGGCGAATAAAACACAGCTACAATACAGTACTATGATTACAAACATCAAAAGAACAAAAGAATGAGTGCGATGCGCACGCGTTAAGAATCACTGTGAATGTTGTTACGCCCGACGCGATATTTGACGGGTTTTGCGCTCACGCCGTAAATGACAGAGGCTGAGTTCCAAGCGGTGCCCTGGATTCTAGACAACCGTAATCGACGATGAGGCACGGAAGTCCAGCGCGTGCCAAGAGCTGGTTTGAGATTTCCACCTTGGTCGTCTGCTGCGGCGTCTTGGCCAGTGCTTACGGTGTGATTGGTGTAGAGCACCGCCGTCTTGCGCGTCGTCGCCAACCCGCGCAACATCGCGGCGACAGTAGCCATGACGGTATATCCTTGATGATGCGCCTTTGTGAGTAATGGCGAGAGCAAAGATGATAAAGAATCAATAACGAGCAAGCCCATGGTGGCATGTTCAGGATTATTATCGTCCTCGCTCGCCTCTTCCCCGAGTTGCGATAACAGATTCAACAGTGTAAACACGTCGTGCACGCGATGAATGGCAATCAGATTCAACGTTTGTTTCAAATGTTCAGCCACTTCCTGCTTATCGGCATCCTCGGTGACGAACCCGCGATGGAAATCCCGAATGCGTGACCCAGAAAATCCTCCCGTGGTGTCTACGTACACCACGCGATGCCCAAGTGCAGCCGCGGACGCCGCCGCGGACAAGCACACTTGCGTCTTTCCGCACGCGCTCGGCCCGGTAATCTCTGTAACTTGCCCTTGTCTCACCCCCCCGCCCAAGACGTCATCAATGCCATCGCACCCAGTGGGTAAGAAATTCAACAAGCTCAACTGTCGTTCAATCACCGTACCATCCACGGCGTTGGCGTTGACTTCGTGCATAATCTCCTCCAACGCACACCACTGGTGGTGATTCGTCGTCCCACGCGCGTGTCCTCCTCCTCGTCCTCCATCGACGCCATCGCACAACACCCGCGTCATGCGCATCGCGCGTTCTATCGTTCGTCGCACGCGTGTGGGGTTCACGATGACGTCATCTCCCCCGTCATCCACGTCCGCGTCGTCCTCGTCCATGCGTGTCCCCACCGACGACTGCGGACGCCAACCACTGCGACGACGACGACGACGACGACGCGCGCACGTTCGCACGCACGTTCGCACGCGGATTCGCGTGCAGATGCAATGTTCGGACATTCGGCGTCACACACGACAAAAATGGCGGCGACCGATGATGATTGACGACGACGGCTGGCCCCTCGGGAAGAGTGGCGACGACGCGCGACGACGTGGGACGACATACGACGACGACGGTCCGAGGTCGACACCCTTCGCAGCGGTGCCGCACACGCGCACACTTGGGATCGTTCACACGCGCTACACGAAGCATGGTGTTCGTCGAACACGAACCCCGCCGAGCGCTGCAGAGCGCGTGCGAGGTCTTGGGGGTTTTGATCCACGGCGAAACCGAACGGGCGAGTTCGGTGGTGGCGCCTGGCGCGGAAGGGGAGGATGGCAAGGCGAGCGTTGAGGTGGTAGATGGCGAAGCGGAGAAGTACGCCAAGGCGTTGATGGCGAAGTCGGATGCGGAAGTGCTCGGGGCTTTGATCGAGGCGGCGCCGACGCTGTTCTCCGACGGCGGGGACAAGGAGACGGCGGGAGTGGTGCACGTTATGGCGAACTTGGCGCGAGAGGACGAAGGATCGATGAAACGTGTTATGGAATGTGTCACGGCGAGTGCGAGCGAACGCGTGGAATTGCGCATGAGATGTGCGATTTCTGTGTACAACGACGCGAAGGCTGGGGCGGGGAAGTTTGGATTGTTTGAGGCGATCGCTGCGTACACAAAGGAGGCGAAGCGACAAGACGTGTTACCCACTCTTGTGGCACATGCAAGTGCGAACGTCACGGCATGGGGAGAGGATGCGGCGACGCAAAGACGCGTATTGGCGCTTTGCATCAAGCTGCTGAAAGACTTGGAGAGCACTGACGAAGAGTTGTTTGCGTGCATGATCAAATATTTAGCGACGTTCGAGGGCGACGCCGGTTCGGTTGCTGAAGCCGCGGATATCGCAAAGGAAGCTGCGTTTGCATTCATCAACTCTCCGACGATGTTCGAGGGGGATTTCTTAGAACTCAAAGCGGTGCAAGACTTGCAAAAATCCAACCAAGGCGTGTTCAAGTTGTTATCCACGCTCTTGACTGGGTCGGTGAGCGATTACAATGCTTTGATTAAGTCAGATGGTAAGTTGATCTCTGGCTTGGGTTTGTCCGAAAGCGATTGCTTGGCAAAAATGCGTTCGATGGCGCTTTCGACGCTTGGCAAGAAGGGTGAAGTGACGTACGCGGAGGTGAAGGAGGCGTTGCAGTGTGAGGCTGGCGAGGTTGAGGAGTTGATTGTGCGCGCGGTTGGTGCGTCTGTCGTCGATGCTAAAATGGACCAAGCGAAGCAGCTTGTAGTTTTCACTAGATGTACCGATCGTGTGTTCGGTGGGGAACAATGGAAGGAGTTGAGCTCGAAAATTTCTACGTGGCGCGCTCAAATTGCTCACATGGAAAAGGCGTTGTCCACGAAATAATATTCTCTAGTTGCGATTGAAATCACATTCTCTATATTCTAAATGCAGAACTATACCCACAACAAACAAACACCATTCTTACACGCCGAGGCTAGACCGGCCGTGCTCCATGCGCACGTCGCAACAACAGCGTCGTGACCGTGCAGAGTTGTCATGAGTCGTCCATCCTCGACGCGCCATATGAACAAACCGCCATCAGCACCACCAGAGGCGATGTGCTGCCCATCTGGAGACACGCATGGATTGCTCCAATCGGTTCCGACGCGATACTTCGGCGCTGAAAAGGTTCGAACGACATCTAAAGTACGAATGTCAAGGAGCTTGAGCGTATTGTCCCGACTGTTGGTCAAGAGTTCATTCTGGTTTGGCATGGTCGTTACGGCTGTTATGATTGAGGTATGGGCCGAGAATTCTTGACTGATGTCATTCGTTCGAACATCCCAAATTCGAACAGAGCCATCAAAGTGTCCGGAGCACACGTGTTGTTCAGAAGAATCAAAGGCGACTGAATAAACATTGCTCGGTGTCAACATGGATGATAGTGCGTGTCCGCGATTAAGATCCCAGACTTTGATGTTTCGATCTTGAGAGCAAGAAACTGCACGTTTTGCATCGATTTGACTCATCTTCGCTGAAGTTACTTTCTGTGCATGTCCAGTGAGTCGATGTTTCACACGGCCTGATAGCGCATCCCAGAGCTGTAGCGAACAATCTGTCGAAGCACCGAGCACCATGGTGTCATCCGCAGAGAAGCATACGTCTAACACTGATCCTAACATGCCACTTAAATCGCTCGTATGCGCACCAGTTTCAACGTCGAACATGGACACGAGTCTATTGTCCCCTGCGCAGGCAAGGGTGAAGGAGTCGTGCGATAAGGCGACGCGGTGTGTGCCTCCTTTGTTCGCTTGTAAGATGTGCTTCTTCCTCGAAGGTACGCCATTGCTCATCATGGTTGACATTGATAGAGCTTTCAAACTTGCCGCTGATGCATCGGCCAGTCCCTCCGCTTTGGCGCTCAATTCGGCGCTTTTCTTTTGCCGTAACATGTCTGCATACAAATCATTAATTTCGTTCATCTTTTCGGCTTCTTTCATCTTAACTTCCATCAATCGATCCAAAAGCTCAGCATTATCTCGTTCAAGTTGTTCAATTTTCGTCAGCGCCGCATTCTTCAACGATAACTGAGCCTCTGCCTCGCTCAGTGCGCTTGACTCTGCTTTACGCGCCTCCGCAAGCGCGTGTTCGCACTCTATTGCTCTTCTCTCCGCGCGCTCAACATCACTTTTCATTTGATCCAGTGCATCTTCGGCAATCTTTTTCGCTTTTTGCTCCTTTTCCAGCGCATCGCGCGCATCTATAAATCGTTGGCTGGACTCTGCGTGTTTCTTGTACGCCTCTGAGAGCTCCTCCTTCAACCGCCGCTCGCGTTCGCCTTCTGTTCCTTCTCCAGCACTCGTTTTCGTCGTCGATTCCACACGCGCGAGCGCTAATGCTTCTTCCAAGGCCACAACATCTCGTCCTTGAGCGTCCCTTTGGCGCTCGCACTCTCTCAACGCATCCTTCAACGCCACCAGGCGCTGCACGAGTGTAGCATTCTCATCCCACAGTTCTCGCACCACGAATGGCTCCGATGTCGACGCCAAGGCGTCGTGCGCGGCGTTACGACGATCTATGCGTTGTTTAATAATCCTCAGCACGTCGTCGTCATCATCGTCAGCGCGAGCGTCGCTGACGTGCGACATGGGAGCGGGCACGACGAACATTGAGGAGCCGAACGACGCGTGCGTCACAGTGCGATGGGCGATGTGACTGCGCTGGGCGCGCTCGTTGAGCGATTCCAGATCGCCGTACGCGCGTTGCGACGCGATGCGACGGCGTACAAGATTTTACTCGATGGCATCGTCGACGATGGCGTGCGTCGACGATTAATCGCAGGGCGCTGCAAAGACAACGCGCACGCGCTGGAGCTCGCACATAAGTTTGGTTCCAAGGCGTTAGCGGCAATAAGCGTCGAACGCGCGTCGAACGCAGCCTTGGCTGGTGAAGAGCTCGATGGTTTAGTCGAAGAATTTAATGCGTTCGAAACGTTCATCGAGGATGAAGGTTTGATGATTCCTTTGCCGAGTAAAGTATTGGGTGAAAGTTTTGTTTTGCCAAGTGAGTATAATCCCGAAAGCGCGCTCGAGTCCTCACTCGCGCCAATGTTGCGGGTTCTTCAGGGCGAGTGTGACAGTGAAGATATAAAGAAGAGGTCAAACGTATTAGATGCAATTATTTTTCGCCTCAACTCTGTGGAGCAGGACTTTGCATTCAAGACAAACTTAGCGGCAGAAGTGCGAGACATTTGCGCAGAACAAGATTGGACTTTCGAAAACTGCGCGTACGGGTCGACACCTTATGCCTCTTGGGCACGTCTCTTTGAACACGACGCGCTCAAGGATGCAATTGCGCGGGTCAGAAAAGACAATATGTCGTACGTCGTATGGGGTAGCTCAACGGGTTGGTTGGTGTTTTTTGGTAGCTTGACGTTTTTTGGAGTTCCATCTATGGGAGTTGAAATACTTCAAACTCTACATGACACAGCTACACGAGTGTTGGATGAAATGCCCTCGAAATATCAATCTGCATCATTCAGAAACGAAGACATGTTGTCCTCATCTCTCGAGTCGGTCGGTATCGTCCTACTTACTTCTTGTTGCTGGGATGAGAGTGTACACGAAGCAGCTTGCGAGCGACTCGCAAAAGACCTCCTCGTCGGATCTATAGTCATCGATTATGGCGATAGATTATCAAATTTTCCGGCATTTGGCAAAGGTCCAATTTTTACTGAGGTTTGCCCGACATCTTGGAACCCAAAGCAAAAGTTCTTTGTCTACCAGAAGGAATGAAGCGGTTCCGCGCGCGCAACGCGCCCACGACTGGGGTTTGGGAAGCCAGCACACGTTTGCCCTACTTCGAGACGCCATGGAGTCCGACGGTGGATGCGGTGGATGCGATAGTCTGCATGAACGTGTGACTATTGTGTTGACGACATCCCCTTGCATATCGTTGCCGAGTACACGATGCATCGAGGAGGTTCTGGCATCCATCGCTGACTTTGGAGGCCTGAAAGGTGCGCGCAAAATCATAGTCTGCGACGGTGTGAAATGTCGAGATGTCAATAAATTTCGATCAGGAGTAGTAACCAAAGAAGCTCGAGCCAAATATGAGGTTTACTTACAGCGGCTAATGCACTTGACGCAAACTCAGGGCCCTTTGTACGGCGCCGAGCTTCTTCGGTTAGAGGAGCGACACGGGTTTGGACACGCCTTGAAACGCGGAATCATGCGAGTGGTAACGCCTTACGTCTTGGTGTGCCAACACGATCGTTCGTTTCGACGTCACGTGCGCATGAGTGATGTCGTCAAGGTCATGGATGAAAATCCTGACTCTGTCAGTTACGTTGGTTTTGCCACGAAGACAACGCTGCGGCATGATAATCACATTCTCATGTACGATTTGCGCGTTGAACGGCGCCGTTTTCCGGAACTGGAGCTTGAGCTCGTGCCTCTCATACAATGGTACGACAGTATGCATCTTGCTCGCACATCGTACTACATTTCAAAGGTGTACGGCATGCAGCGTTTTGCCAACTTGAGTTTGGGTGGTTTTCTTGAGGACACTATTGGCCAGGTAATGTTGGCGGTGATACGAGAGCAAGGAGTGGGAGCACACGCACATTTCGGCACGTTTATAGTTGAAGACACAATTAATTTGCCAACGGTCGGTCACATAGATTCACATGATCCAAAAAATGCAGGCGAAGCTGTCAAATTCATGTTTGCGTCTCAACACACGTCGGATGACGCCTGGAGCGCGGTGAACGTCTCCGAATATGATTCCAAAATGATTGAGACTTTACCCGGTACAGGGCATTGGAGTGAACGCAAAAAATACTTAGATTCTCACTAGATCCATCATAGCACGTAGAACCTAGAAATTTATTAGTAGGATGTTCATATTTGACTCATTTTGTTTCTGAGCGACGCTTTTCGTGAGATGCAGAATTGTGGCTGTTGATTTTGAAAGCACCTCACTCAACGCCGCCATGGCTCCGCGTCTCGCATCGAGATCCGAAGCCCAGGACGAACGCCTATCGTGGGTTCTTGAATTCATCACGCGATGTGCCAAAACTCCGCTCGCGATCAAGAAACGCGTCCGTAGCGTGATTCAAGGCGCGCTCAAGTCGAAAACGAACGTTCCTCAAAAGTTACGTTTGAGCTTGGCGTTGACTGATATCGTGGACATGACGGAGGGCTTTGAGAGCTTAGGCCCGTTAGAATCTGGAAAATGTGCGGACTTGTTGGATGAGATCCGCAAGGGTGCGTACGGAGATGCTCGGTGCGTCCCGTCGGGCGATCTTGTCGCCTTACTTAGACTGGAGTGGGCGTGCGGGCATTTGCGCGAGGGCGCGGCGTCGACGATGGAGTCCCCGCAAAAGCGATACAAGATGGTTGAAAACTTTAAGATTCGTTGGAAAACTTTGGAAAATCAGAATATGTTCAAAAATGAGCGAGGGATGTCAAAGGATGTGCGCAAAGCTTATGATTTAGTGCAGAAGTCAAAAAAATTGGGCGAGATGCCTGACGGTTGGGAGAAGAATGTGATATCGCAAGAGGCAATTTTACAAAGCTTAAAAAAGTATTGCAAGACAGCAGAATACGCGCTCGGACCAAGTTTTTTGTCTAGCGTCCAAAGTGATATCTCGAGCGGCGTTTACAGGACCAAAGTTGATAAAAATTTGATCTTACGTGGCAGTGGAGTGGCGCCAGTCACGATTCAAAAAGCCATCGACAAGAGCAAGGCGACACGCGGGAAACTTGCTGAGGAAACAACCAAGCACGCAGATCCACTTGATAAAACACTCGAAGCATCCGCGAAGTTTGCGAAACTGCCACCGCGAAGAGCAAACATTACGTACGAGCCAAAGAAGAATGCGCGCACGATGAGTTGGGAATCGCAGCACGATGATGTGATGGGCACGCCACCGCCGCCTGCGAAGAAAAGTAGACTTGATCCTCTCGTTATTGTTGCTTTGGAAGAGCAAGCAAAGTCTGAGGGTCCTAAATCTCCAGGAACAGTTCGATTGGCGTCTGGTATCACTCGTGTTCGATCACCTGGAGGTGAACATGTACAAGCAAAAAAATACGCGCGCTGGACGCCAGCTGAAGAACAGGACCTAATTGCTGGCGTGAAAAAGTATGGCACGGGCAAATGGGCAAAGATTTTGCGTGACAAAGAATTTCATATCGAATCGTATCGAGATAATGTGAATGTGAAAGACAAATGGCGCAGTTTGGTTAAAAAGGATCCCAGTCTTTCAAAATTCGACAAGAAGCTCAGCAGTCCATAGCTTTTATGTAAAACCAAGACAGTTACGACACAAATCGACGCAAATCGCCTCTAACGTCGCTAAAACCATCAAGACGAGAATGCTCGCGCGGTTCATACGGCGAGCATCCACGCACGCCTCATCAAATAACTTCCTATCTTATGAAATTCACGACAGCCCGGGAACACACAAGTGTTTGTACATTCTGCATGGCCTGCTCGGCACTGGACGTAACTGGCGATCTATGAGCCAAAACTTACGCAAGGCGCTTGGAACAGACACGTGGCGCGTAGTCGCCGTTGATCTTCGCGGGCACGGAAAGAGTCGCGACGTTGGTAAGGGGAGTAGTCATGACGTGCGTAGCGCTGCCAAAGATGTTGAGGCGTTGGCGCAGTTACGAGGAGATACAATTGACTGTTTGATCGGTCATTCGCTCGGGGGTAAAATAGCTTTAGAGTTTTCTAAAGTGTCTGCAAAGGCGCCGAAGCAGGTATGGTCACTCGACTCCGTGCCTGGAACCGCAATCGGCGGTGACGTACATGGTGTAGAAAAAGTTTTGCAAGCAGTCCAGCAGCTGCCGCAGCGCATTCCTTCGCGACGAGCGCTTGCGACGTTATTGGCACCCTACAACTTTTCGATAGAACTCGTCGATTGGTTAGGGAGCAACTTGCAAAATGTAGGCGACGAACTCGAGTTCGTCTTTGATATCAACGTGGCGACAAAGTTGTACGACTCATACCACACCACTGATAGCTGGCCAGCACTCGAGGCACCAGTATCGGAAATGTTTGTCGTTAAGGCTGCACGTAGTGCTCGTTGGAAACCAGAGTGTTTGGAGCGATTAAATCGAGCGCCACAGGACCGGGTGAAATTCTTAGAGCTCGAAAACGCAGGGCACTGGGTGCACTCTGACAATCCGCGTGGTTTGTTGGAAATGCTTCAAACTCACATTTCAAAAATCTAGCCACTCTACTATCTAGACTCTATCTACTATCTAGCCACTCTACTATCTAGCTTTTCTATTGAATAGGCGCTCGGCACGTTGGGCACTGTAAACTATTGCTACTTTTCATCGCTGACATTAAACAAGGGGCATGATACGTGTGCCCACATTTTGTTTTGATTAATTTTTCGTTCAGCTCCATCGCCGAAAGGCAAATAGGACATTCGTGTCTGAATCCTGTCTGTTCAACAAATGCACTCTTCTCAAGAGCATTCAACGCCGCGATTTTCTTTTCTTCGGCCATGCGCTCTGGCGTAGAAAACAACACTCGATCGCTTTCCCAAAGATCCGAGCCAAAATTTCTCGCATCCGTAGAAAAAAGAGCCGCGTCTGACGCACCGAGTTCAGCACCAAAATTTGGCGTTCTGTCTCTGAATAGGATTGAGTCCGTCTGGTAGAGGTGCGCATCACGATGTCTCGAAGCGTTACTATTCTGTGGTGTTGACTCCACGACGCCTTTTTGGGTTGCAATCGCCAATAAAACTTCGGCATCAAGCGCGGCGTAGAAGAGTTGCTGTTGTGAAAGCGGACGCATATCCCAATTTGAACGCTGACAGCGTTTGTCAAGAGCGAATCCGAGAGTATCGGCTACCACTGATGCCAACGACACCAATACTCCACCTTGTAAATCAATCACATTAGCATCTTCAAAATCCGCTGGCAAGCGACTCACACTTGACGTGGGCGTTGATTTGCTTGCAGCTCGTAGTCTCCTCCAATCTTGTTCTGGAGCGAAAGCCAGTTTTTTCACAGTTGGATCGCAGAAAACGGCTACGATAAAATCAGAGAGCTCGTGGCGACTAATACTTGGAGAAGTCACGTCAACGATGAATGTTTCTTGTACGTGTGCAGGACAAAACTGCAAAGTTGACAACGGGCGCGGATCTCTCCATTCACAGTCAAAAGCTACGGCATGACAGTATGCGGAAGATAACGTCTCACGAATGTGTGCTAGACCTGAAACATCATTTACGACTGTTATTTTTCTTTTTGGAACAAGTATCGGAAGATCATTTGATATGGACGCGCTCTCAAGTGTGTTGGTAACTTCGTTGATGCCATCCTGTGTTTTGGCTTCTTCCATGAACGCATGACGAAGTACATCGCGCGTGGATGCGTAAGCTTTTGCTTCGAGCCACTCACCCTTAACTATGAGATCGTTCATGAGTGTCCATTCCATGCACATGATGATTTCTTCCGAAGCCAGCGCCGTCATGTCATTTTCCCATGTATCGGCTAAGCGCTTTAGAATTTTTGAGACGACGCTGGCGAGCATATCAGATCTTGCTCTGTGAACACCTTGGAGTAAAGGAATCTTCCACACCTCTATTTTAGACCCAAAATCGGCGAGACTCACCGCAGTGCGCGCAATAGAAGACGAATCGTCGCCATCAACCCCACGGCACAGTCTATCAGAAAAAGTCACGACGCTCTCTATGACGCTAGGCGTTTCAAAGATACCGTACTCATGGCCCAGCAAACCTACCAGATCACTCAACTCCCGACTATTTCCGCTTTCACACGCATTGGTGATAGATCTTATTATTTGTTCATCGCTCAACTCTCCAGGTTTCTCGCTTTGCATCGATATTTGCAATGAGGCGTATGTTGATGATGACCCGCACAAGTCAAACAGTTGTGATGCGCTCACATTCGACCACGCGCCCTGCGCCATGGACATGCCTATAGCTGAAGCTAAAACTTTACACGCGGTACGTCGCGCTTTTTCTTGACGCACTTGCGCTCGATCAGACGACACAGAGTCAGTCAAACTCGCACCAACTGCTGCGCGTAATAGTTGGAAATCGTGAGTATCGCGGTGCGCAATACGGTTGAACGCCTCACTCGCGCGCATCGCAACTTCTGGCTTTTGACCACTCGTTGCAATTGCCGTTTCTGCACGTAAAATTTTCGTCACGAGATCAATCAAAGCATCTGAATTTGCGCTCTCATTCTGGTTGCGATTGACAATAATTTGCTCGAGTATATTGTCCAATTCTTTCCATCGATCCAAGGCTTCATTTCGTCGCCTTTCTAACATCGCAGTCCTTCGCATGCCTTCTCGATCTATTCCACTTGGATTTTCCCACGACACCCCTTTGTTTAACCGTTTAAAATTTCTCCGGCGCGTCTCATATGTTGTCGCGCCGCGCCCTGGTTCGAGTGCCACGGCGTAAAAGCGTGCGTCCAAATCGCCATACTTCAAGCCATCGCTGTGCGTGTCTCTGTAATTCACCCAATCAGTCTTCTCTTCTTTTTCTTTTGCCTCAATAGCCTCGATCGTTTCTTGCGTCAAATGCGACAAGGCTAACGACCTCAAGCTCTGGCCTTTGTTGTTGATTATTTTGACTCGAATGCCTGGTTGAGCAAGCAAGTGCAAAACAACGTCATCTCGACACCTCGTCGCGGCGTAAAATATCGGCGTCTTTCCATAATTATATCGCCCGGTTGATATTTGATTCACATCCTATCGCATCGTCAAAAATACCGTCCGTTAATTTACATCGTTTCAGACAAAAGCGTCGCGTCTCGTCGCGTCGCGTCGCGTCTCGAGCGCGCCTCGCGCGACTTAAACCACTCACCGCCCCGTGCCGCAACAACGCATCAATGACATCTATGCCACCTCGCCACGCTGCAAGGTGCAGAGGTGCCTTCCCTGAACGCTCCGCGCGCTCTACGACCACCCGTTGCACGTAATCGCCCTCCGCCTGTCGCCTCTTGAGCGCATCAATGTGCTCGAGCAACTTTCCCGCATCCTCATCCACGACGAGCGCCTGAGGAATGCCGTCGATCGGACTCGCACGGGCGCGGTGTGATAAAGGCATGCGTCGCGTTCGTCGCGTTCGTCGTCGCGCGCGCGTGAACGACGATAACGACGACGACGACGACGACGACGACGGCAAGAACGCGCACGCCTCCATGTGACGACGCGACTCGTCGGCGCGACGCGACGCCATGCCAACGTCCGTGGAGCGCGTGCGAGAGTTGCTGTGCACCAAGCTCGCCACCGATCGAGTGGACGTCATTGACGTGAGCGCCAAGTACGTGTGACGAACGCGACGAACGAACGAGTGCGGTCGAGGCGCGCGCGGGCGTTGACGATGGCGTTGGGAAGAGGTGACACCATCGACGCGAGCTGTTGACTGACCTGCGCGTGCATGTGTGCGTAGTTGCGGTGCGGCGTTCGACGTGCACGTCGTGAGTGAGCAGTTTGAAGGCAAGAATCGGATAGCGATTCATAGATTGATTCACGACGCTTTAGAGGAGGTTATGGGTGAGATTCACGCGTTGAGCATCAAGTCTGCGAAAACGCCGGCGCAAGCGGACGCGGCGTGAGACGAGCGCAAAGGCGGCATTTGTAACACTGTTGGAGAATAAAATAAATGAACAAATTAACAATGGCAAGCTAAAAGTATGAATAATTCTATGTGTTCATCAGCCTAGGCGAGCAATAAAAGAATAATACACCGCGCGCGTTACAGTTGTTTCACGTCGAGAAACGCTTTGAGCTTGGTCACCATGACTGGAGGCCATCTACGGATACGCTGGACGTAATCGATATCCTTGTACTTGACACATCCAGCTTCACGCGAACACGCGCGTTCCCATGCATCTTCGGCATCTTCAAATCGACCCACGTCGTAATACAAGACGGCCATGGCGGCTCGCATGTCGGCGGAGTTTGGAGCTCTACGCACCAAGCCCTCGATTTTCTTCAACGCGTCATCAACGTTACCCAGTTGAACATCGGCTAATGCGGCGTTTGACGCGGAATAAATCGCTGCATCCAACCTCTGTGTCGTACTAGCACCGCGTCTGAGACCTTTCGCACCTTGGAACAATTCCGCAGAGTCCACATAGTCCTCCTTCGCGCCAGCCCAATCACCGAGAGACCCGCGGACATTGCCGCGGGAATTCAAAATGTAAGGATCTGGGGCAAATCCTCCTTCAACGCATAGCCTGAGTGCGGCATCATAATCACGCAACGCATCTTCGAACAAGTACAAGCCTTCGTGCGCGAGAGCTCGACCGGCGTATAATCTAGCCAAATCACCCGCATCACTCGTCGCGCTCAAAGCCTCACCGTAACACTTGATAGCGTCTTTGAACTTTTTGGCATCGACAGACACGGTAGCTTCGCCCTCTATCCACGCCAAGCGAGCGGGTTCCAACTCGCGCAACTCGCGCAACGTTGCCAAGGCTTGACTAAAATCTTGAACGTCATACGCGGCGACGAGTTTGGATTGTAAAGCTACCGCACGCTCGAACACGTCATCCGCTTCAGTTGCGATTGATGGACGAACCCCGCTGGTTATGCCAATTATACCAAGCGTGAGCATGGCGGCACGACGGCGGTACAGCGCGGGTGGTGCGACGACGCGCGTCGAGGGGACGTCGCTTTGAGGGGAGTTTATTGCCTGCGCGCGCGTCGTATTAACCCGCGCCCACGCACCTGATGATGCATGCATCGTGATTTCGCTTTATAGGTGAAACAGTGCCGTCGCGCGATTCTTTTAAAGACGCAAGGAAAGGAGTCGCGCGGCGCGTTGTGATGCTTTCATGTTTTTCATCTCGCATGAAAATAATCTAAAGCTAGAGCATCATGGTGTGAATCTCGCAATTTCTGAGACTTCTTGTACCACCGATAAATTCTTTGAAGAATGTAGAGTGACCAAAAACCACAAAAGTCTTTTCAGGGCGACGTAACAACCAAGAGCGAAAGCGCTCGACGCGCGCCTTGAAATGATTCCTCGGTTCGTGCGAGTTGAACTGCTGCAGTTCCGCATCGTTTGGTCTGTGCTCACAGTCCCACCACCAGCGCTCGGCTGGAATTCTAGATATGGCTAAAGCTAATTCAGGGAAGTCTTTCTCCAGCGAGCGCTTCGGGCGCCCAATGTCGCCCGTACAGCAAAGCTTTTCAGTCAAGTCTGCGCGAATGACCAGTTTTTGCGTCCATTCCTGGTACGCTTTCTCAACATCAAACGGCCCAGAGCTCGCGTCTGGAGTGTTTGCGGCGTTTTCGATATTTTCTTTCACGGTTTCACCTTGCGCGTTCGGCGTTCCCATCGCCGCTTTCTCCTTCATGCGCGCCGCTTTGACTTCCAATCCCGCTCGACGACCGATGATGCACGTCTCCATCGCGCGCGTCAACGGAGACGTAATCCACAGCGCGTCTTTTGGCACTTTGCTAAGCTCGATCCCCAAACCCTTCGCCTGGGATTTTCCAAGTTCTGTTAACGCCGCATCGTACATCTGAGGCTCATCCCACGACCCCGGCCCCGCGATGGCTTCGTTGTACGTGCTCTGGCCGTGACGCACCAACAACACTTGCTTGCGCCCGGAACAAAAAATAGGAAACATCTTCGTCGCCGCCGATGCTTCAGGTTTCTTGCGCTCTTTCAACGCCTCACGAATAGGTTCATCAAACTCCTCGTCACTTTCACACGCTGAATACTCCCGATCGGGTGACATCACGTATTGACTTCCTCCGTGTTCCCCCGGAGACATGTCCCCCCACCGCGACGGCGTCTCGTCCTCCTCGTCCTCGTCCTCACCCTTTGACCCAACCCTCGTCGGTGTCGGCGTCATCGCCGTCGCCACCGCCGTCCCCACCCGTGTCGCTGATTCCACTCTCGTTTTCACCCGTCTCCCACCCACGCTCGCATCGCCACCCGACGAACACTCCCCGCCCAACCTCGACCGCGCGCGAAACAAGTTGAACGACGCCGGCGTGCTCGTCGTCGTCGGCGACCCACGTCTGCGCTCATCCATCGACGACCGTCGTCGTCGTTTCATCGACCGCGACGCACCACCGTGTAGATCTCTATCCGTCGTCCCATGCCGCGCGTCATCCTCCCTACCGCACACCACCGGCGTCATCGTCGTCGTCGTGCACGCATCGGAAAACTTGCGCACCACGCTCATCGGCATCGGCATCGTCGTCGTCGTCGTCGTCGTCGCCGCGGTCGTCGCCGCGGTCGTCGTCGCGGTCGTCGCTTTACACGGAGTCCCCCCCTCGTCCTCGTCGTCCCCCATCGCGCTCGTCGTCGTCGTCGCGGTTTCCCGTCGCCGGGCTCCAGCAGAGACTTTTTTTTTAAAATTCATTTCAATTTTTCAAACGACAGCTCGCAATCGCTCGAGCGCTGTCTGTCTGTCTGCGCGCGCTTGTCGTGCGTTCGCACAGGACGACGCGACGACGGACGCGACGCGACGGTGGTGGATGGGCGATGCCCGCGCGCGGTGACGCACGCGAGGATGACGACGCGTCGGCGACGGATGATGTCACGGCGCTTCGGTCGCTGCTGGCGGATGTGGAGTTGACGAATTTGACGCACGCGAAACGCATCGAGGGGTTGACGAATGAGAACGCACGGTTGAGACGAGAGTTGATTGAGGCGTCGGAGTGTGCGGAGCGCGCGGATGAGGAACGGGAGAGGAGGGAGGTGCGGTGGCGGCGCGCGAGCGAGGCGTTGGGGGAGAAGTTTTCCGCGTTGGAGCGACGGGTGATGGATACGGAATTGCTCGCGAGGCGCAGGGCGGAGGAGGCGAAGATGGTGAAGAGTGAGTATGATGGCGTGAAGCGTGCGTTGGATGCGGCGAATAGGGAGATTGGGAAGTTGCAAGTGGAGACGGTTGGAGGACGGAGCGCGGCGCTCGAATCGGCGCAGTTGGATTACGAGAGAGAGAAGAGACGATTAGCGGAGAATGTTGGGTTGATTCGTGAGGAATTAGATGATGCGAAACGACGCGTGAACGTGCTCGAGGCGCACGCGCGTGAGGCGAAGCGCGTGTTGGGTGAAGCGTTGGATGAAGATTTTCCCGAACGCGTCGACGTCTCCGTGGCGGCGAGACGGGCGGCAAACGCGTTGAATTCTTTCGCGTCGTCCTCGGCGTTACATAAGAAAGCTAGCAGTGATGCGTTGAAAAACAACGACGCTGATAGTGTGCAACGACGACGACGACGGGCGTCAAATTACGACGAGGAGGATTACGCGCTTGATGCAGAGACGGAGGCGGCGCTCGAGGAAGCGCTCGCGGCGGCGCGCCGATGGAAATCCGTCGCCGAACGCGAGCAAAACGCGCGTAATCAAACTGAAGAAGAGTTGGAGCGCATGCGCGTGAAACTTGAAGAGTGCACGACGGCACTGAATGAGATGAAAGTGGAGAAATTGGAATCGGACAAGTACGAAGTCGAGATGGAAAGCATCGTCGAGACTTTACGCGAACGCATCAACAGCCTTCAGGAGTCACTCTAGCTTGCTGCTGTAATTTATTCATAATTGTTGTAGTACTTTGATAACTACATTGTATTAAATTAAACTAATCTACCTATAGGTTCGAAATCATCAAGCATGTTGCGCGAATGCACGGCTTCAAATATCGCGGTCCCATCCGTGCCGCCGTACTTTAGAATAGCCTCTGCGCCTGCGGGATGATCCTCTAAGAAATCAGTAAAGTCGTAGACTTGCCCGTAAAGTGCGACCCAGCAGTCATCTGCTGATGCATGCTTAGCGAGCTCGATAGCAGATACGTCTTTGAATTCAGATTTTGTTGGTTGTTGGACTGGCGTGGATGCCGTCATCGTGGCGGTGGTGGTTGGTGTTGATGAATCGACAACAATATCTTCACCAACGAGGCGACCAAACACAGCGCATTCAGTCAGTGCATTTCCACCAAGCCGATTCTTTCCATGAACACCGCCGATGATTTCACCAGCGGCGTATAGGCCTACAATTTGTGAGCCATCAGGGCGCAGAACGCGGCCAGTGTTGTCAACCTTGACGCCACCCATCGTGTAGTGTACGACTGGTGTCACCCGACCGGCGTAAAAGGGACCAGAAACATCAAACGGTGCATTCGGGAAGACTGTTTTGTTGAATGCGTCCCGACCGCTTCGGGCATCGGCATTGTATCGTTGCAGAGTCGAACTCAGCACTAACTCATCGATGGTGCCTCTCTCCGCCATCCACCCGGTTAACTGCGGAAGGGAATCAAATTTCTTGAGTAAATTCTTCTTCATATACAAAGGCACGTGCTTGTTCGCTTCACTTGCAGCTTTCTCATTCAAAAGAAGCACGAAATCAAGCTTTGAAGGGTCTTCCTCTTGCATGCGAGCGCTGACGTAGTCGCGCGTGCCGAGTTCATTCGCGAATCGAGCACCAGAGCGCGTGAGCAAAATACCACCTGCACCACGAAGTAACTCAGCCGCGAGCGTCTTGGTGTCAGCGCTTTCATCATCAGGGTTGATGAAACCCGTCGGGTGTACTTGGACGCGCTGCATGTCGACAGCACCAGCACCAAGTTTAAAGGCTAATTTATGTCCATCGCCAGTGGTGCCTTTGGTGTTTGTCGTGGCAAACTTTGTGAGCTGCGGAGCGTATTTGGTCAAAAGCGCATCGTCACCGTGACGGTCATTAGAATACCCACCAGTGGCGAGTAAAACATTGCGCGAATTGATTTCTCCACCTCCTTTAGTGCCGTCAGAAGGAACCCAACGCACGCCCGCGACTCGTCCATCAGTGTCGGTGATAATGTCGCTCACGCGCGCCTTCTTCACCACCTTAAACCGCCCAGAATCTGCGTATTCTTCGCACTTTCCTTTTAACGAAAACACCAAAGACGATCCAGCCATGCCCTCAGTCGGTCTGTAAGTGCGAGCGTAGCTGTGTCCACCGAGCTGAGAAAGTAAGCTCAAGTCGGCGCCGACGCGACGGCGAAGCCATTCAATCGTTTGACCAGCTCGGCTCGTGAGCGTAGGAATGTGTTCGACAGTTTCTGGATCCAAATCAGCAGCGCCATTGCCGTTGCCGTACGATGATTTTTCGCAATCATCCGTGTATGCTTCTTCACTATCGGGGTTTTGGTCAAATGAAGTCTTTATGACGCCATTGATACCACTCGACGCCCACTGGGAATTACCACCAATGAAAGACTCCTTCTCGATGAGAACGACGCTTCCACCGCGGTCTAAAACAGTCAAAGCCGCAGTCAAACCAGCCAGACCACCACCGACGACGATGGCATCGACGTGCTCGTCACCCTCTTGCATACGCAACGGCGACAAACCGAGAGCGCGAAGCGCGTGTTCGATGAAACGCAAGGGCATGGTCTCGGCGTAGTATTTTGCGAGAACTAAAACTTTTGGATCTTCTCTGAGCACAGCATCGATGATGGCCACCTCTGAATCACGATTCAGTACACCTGATTTTACGTATGTTGCAGTGGCATGAATCGCTGCTTCGAGTGGCGTGGCGCTCGCGCCTGGTTTTGGTGAGGTGACGCTGAATCCGCCAGTGTTTGCTTTCGCGTTCTTCACGTTCTCAAGTCTTGCTTCGTTGAGCAGTATCGGAACGCTTCTAATTGCATGACTGAATTTCGCAATTGTGTTGACGAGCGCAACAACTTCTTGCTTGTTCAAAGATGACTCCAACATATCCTCAGGGAGAAGCAACACTTTGAGCGCGGTGCCCAAGCCCAAGAGCTGTAACTTGCCGTGCAATTTGCATTTTTGACACGAAATGCAATCCATCACCTCACTGATGTTGAGGAAAATATCTTTAAATTGAGTTTTGAGTGAAATTGGCGCCAACTCTTGTGATGGATCGAATACTCGGTCGACGCTACCAGACTCGGCGTTCAACGTCGACTGCACATCCTTGAAGAGAGACTTTTCATCAAAGGCTCCAAAAACATCTCGACAAGACGATAAAATATGACTCTCGAGCAAGCGGTTCATCAAAGCTTGCGTATGCGCATCCTCTCTTTCATCCTGACCAATTCGCACGTCCATTTTTGCCAAAGCAGGTGCCGCTTTGCGCAACGCGCGCAACAGCACGACGAATGAAAAATGCAAATTTTTCAAACGATCGGGATGTTCAGCGAAAAGATCCATGAATTTCTTAACATCGCTTCCCCACTCGGTTTGCCCGCTCGCACGTTTTGGTGGCTTGGAATGCAACGCGATGTGGATGTTTATACTCGCGTGCATTCCCGATAACAAACGATACAACACGCGTTCTTCGTAACACATGTCGTCCACGCTCAACGCCGATTTAAGACAATTCTCTTCGTAAATGGCGCGCCAGACGTGCGAGCCATTGTACCCAGTCCATCGCTCCGGGTTCAGCTGCAAGTTGACAAATTCGGTCTGCTCACCTGGGGTGAATTTATGGCACATGTCTGTCCAAAATGTGGGCAGTTCTTCATCCGAGCAATCCGCCTCCGCCGCGCCTTCGTGCGCCAACGCGCTCGCCTCGGGTTTGCTAATCGTGCGATCGACTATCGACGTCGTCGGACTCCAGAGCATGCCTTCACCGTCTTTACTCTCTAAATCTAATGAGCACATCGTTTTCGGTGGCTCCTTACTCGTAAACGAAGACGCTGAAGACGAAGACGCATCCGCTCCAAACGCATCCGCCGCCGCGCCGAAACCCGTCGAACACTTTGGCTCTTCGTCACCCACATCACCCGCGCTCGCATCCACCGCGGCTCCCGCCTTACCCCAAAACTTACACGTACGTTTCAAATCCACTTGAAACAACCTAAAATACGTCGTATTCGTGAGTTCATTCAAAATCGAATGCAACTGCGCCTCGTTTGCGTTTTCGACATCCTCCACGTCGCACGCCGCGTCGCCCACCGCCCCGTGCAACGACGACGACGACGACGACGACGACGACGACGACGACGACGACGACGTCATCATCACATCCCCAAACCCAACAACCTCCTCACTCAACACCGCTCGAACACCCACCAACATCCACGCACACACCACGAACAACGCCTTCATCTTCATCTTCATCTTCATCTTCATCTTCATCTTCATCTGCACGGGCGCGCGTCGTCTCCACCCGTCCACCGACGACGACGACGACGACGACGACGACGAGATACCACTCCCGTACCGCGCGCGCTACACCCACGCACGCACGCACACCCACGCGCACGCCCTCCCGTACCGACGCCCGCGTGTGTGACGCGCCCAACGACCCACGCGCCCCGCGACGCACGCGACGCGTGACGTGCGATCGCCAATCGATGCGATCGCCAATCGCCATCGACATCGACATCGACATCGATGTCGATCGCAACACGTGGACGCGCGAGATCCCCCCGCGATGGCGCGCGACGACGACGACGACGACGATGACGATGTGCCGTACATGGGCCTTGGAGTGCCCGTATACGGAGTGCCCGTACATGGAGTGCCCGTATACGTCATCGTCCGCCGGGGGTGCTGTGAAGGCGGAATCAGCATACTAGGGGCGTGCATCCTGCATATGCAGGCCGGGCCTGCATACGCGTGCATACAATACTTAACACATAATAAGCCTGTGTAATATACCGCTTGAGTGATACATACCGTACATATGGTGTTAAGTACGAGTGTTTTGAGCACCGATCGTGTAAACATGCGCCGGATAAACCCTTATTTCTGAACCCTGGTCGCGTACCTTCAAATGGCCAGTCATTTCGTCTCGTATTTACTTGATTATTGTACTATCAATGTATTTCTAAAAATCATGCCCCACATAAAAGTCGTTTTTCTATGGCCGTATGCACGTGTGGGGGGCGTGAATCCTGCATATGCACGTGCATATGCATATGCATACCATTTGTGCATATGCATACCGCCAACACAGCGGGGGTGGGCGCGCGCGCGCGTGGTGTGTGTGTGTGTGTGTGTGTGTGTGTACCCCTAGACGATATCGGGGCAATATATGTGTTTCGAGATCGTGATTGGTGAAACATACGGCCCTTGTGTGTGTGTGTGTGTGTGTGTGTGTGTGTGTGTGTGGGGTACATACACGCCACGATCGACGACGATCGACGCCCTCGTGGCGCGCGCGCGTCGACCGTCCGGGCTCGTCGTCGTCGTCGTCGGTCCGCGACGACGCGCGGCGATCGCGCGCGCGCGGTGGCGGTGCGGTGCGCCCGTCGTCGTCGTCGATGATGATGATGATGATGATGATGGGCGGTCGTCGGTTCGCGCGCGCGTCGACGGGCGATGATGCGTGTGATGAGTGATGAATGATGAATGAATGATGCGGGCGATGCGGGGCGCGACAGAGCGCGACGCGTCGCGGCGTCGCACGGGCCCGATCGACGAGGCTCTCGGGGAGGGGAGGGGGAGGACGCGCGCTGATTCGCGCGCGCGTTCGCGCGGTGGCGCGTGCGCGGCGACGGGGACGGCGACGACGCGCGCGCGCCACCGCGGCGTTGGGGAATTTTTTGCGCGACGGCGGTGTGAGTGCGTTCTCCTCTGGCGCGCGCGCGGTGGCGGACGATATGGGTGAAGACGCGAGGGAGGAGTCGACCAGGGGTGAAGGGGTCATGGAGGAGGATGATCGAGGGCGCGAGCGCGCAGAGGGGCGCGGAGACGGCGATCAAAGTTCGATCACGGGTGGGAGCGCGAGCGGCGCGAGGCGCGCGTGGACGCCTTTGGAGTATATCTCGGAGCATTTCGAAGTGCGATGTATTGATGAACAACAGGCGAAAGTGACGCCGGTGAACCAAGACGGGCATGGGTATGCTCTACGGGGGTATAGTGCGCGACGTGTGAGTGAGTACGGGGTTCGAAGCGGATCGAAACGGTCGAGCTACGACCGCGACGAAGAGAGAGACGAGCAAGTTTTGAACATGATTGCCACTTCGCGAGGCGTTCGACCGGCTACGTTAAAAGAGTTGAGGTTTCATTCGAAGTCTCCGCAGCAAGGCGACGTGGAGTTTATTCATCTCGAACGGCAGCAGAGTCATAGTTTGGGCAGGGATGTTCCACGAAGGCGTCTGGTTTGGACAAACGCGCTGCACAAGCGCTTTGTCAAGGCTGTCGATACTTTAGGTTTACACACCGCCGTACCTAAAGCAATCATGGAATTAATGCAGGTTCCAGGATTAACGCGAGAAAACATCGCATCGCACCTCCAGAAATACCGCACTCAAATGCGTGACGTCGTGCAACAATAGGACCTGATCAAAGGGTCACACCGTTATATACACCGTCCGCGCTTGTGGAGGTCATAGTTAGCCGCTTTAGTCAATTCTACTAGATTACACATTAAACTTTTGCTTCCACGAGCGCAACGATCGAAGCACTGGGGAAAGCTCAAATGGAAGAGGTGAAGTATCGTCGTACGCGGGTGAGTTTGTCATCGGACGAAGTCCTTCGGGCAAGTTGCCGTATGCTGGAGAACTCAAGCGCTTTTTGTACTCGTCTCGAAGTTCCTTGATTGTTTCTAAAACGTAAATCATCATCGCATACGCACGAGGTGGCTGAGAACCGCGCTTCAGCTTTGATAAAACCCGTCGAAACGTGAGCTCAAATCTGTCCCACGCCTCGGTGAGTTCCTCAATCTTCCCACGCCAGTACCCGGCGTGGAGTTCCGCATGTTCTTCGCCTTGCAGGTAAAACATTCTTATCCATTGAAATTCAACCTCCCGATGTACCTCGGCGATGTGTTGAATGCTCTTTGAATCTACGCGATCGGCGGTTTCGAGTTGGTTAACCAACGCGAGCGCCTCCACGCATCGATTCTTAATGTATTTGAAGGTATCCTTCGCCACCACGCCTACTCTGTGCGTGGAGCTAAATCTAGAACTTGTACCTGTCAACACAGCGTGATGGTGCGTTGCGTTGAAATCCCCACACATGTAGTAAGTTGCGCGGGTTTGGAGCGGTACGCGCAACGCCGGTGCCGAGTCGTCCAGAGTCCTCAGCGCAACGCACCAATCTCGACGTTCTGGTGCGTCGTATAGATGGTACACCGCAACCGTACTATTTGCTTGTAAGCTTGAATCGCTATGCCACGAAACACTCGTCGTTCCTAATCCATACAAGGTCTCCTCTTTCAACTCCACCTCGCTCGCGCGCTCCGTGTCCATATAGTTGATGAGCGTCACGTTATATTCGTGTTTACTTTCGGCATGTCGCGTGCCCGATAACACTTTTGTGCTGCGCTCAATCAACGCCTCGTTCAGTCGTCTCATCACCCGATGCGGTGAATCGCGATCGGTGTGCTCGTCCTCCCAAGGCACCGCGAACAGTCTCAACCTCTGGTAGTGGTACGTCGCCCCTCGTTTGCCAAGTAAGACGCGCCTGACGAACGTGCTCGACACCTTATTCCCAGCAGACAAGATGTCGTGCGTAAACTCACCGCGGTGGAGCATGCTGCGTAACGCGCGTTCGACGTCTTGGTGAAGACTCTCTGGAAGCGTCGAAGGCGCATCCACGACAAAGCCGTCGTAGCTCGCGCGCGCGACGGCGTCAAACGCGTCGTCGTCTGGCTCGAGCACGTCTGTCGTACCGCCGCGAACGATGGGGTCATCATCTTCGTGATGTTGTTGTTTACGCTTCTTTGCCATGGATGCGCGTGCTTGTGTGTGTGCGCTCGCGCCTCGTTGTGATGTAAATGTTGGTACGAAGTGGTTGTTAAAATAAAGTTACTACGCGCGACACAAAGGCGGTGATTACTCGGCAACCGAGCACTCTTCGACTTCGCGTCCTTCGGCGACGTTGCGCCATCGACGATAAACCAATCCGAGCTTATCATACGCCACGGGATGAGCCCAAACTCGTCCGCCGCGTTGCATGCGATCTTGCTGACCGGTGACGAGGCGTAAATCTTCGCCGAGCACTTGGTTGGCCATCTCGGTCCAAATGTACTCAATGCCCGGAACGAACTTGGCCCAATACGCAAAATCAAGAGACATACGGTAAAGCAAACGCGTGCGACCCGGAGTCGAGGGCAAGCACACGTGAAGCTGGTGCAAATGCTTCTCACATTCCATCGCGGTGACGCCTTCGGTGAACTGCGCGCCCTTGCCGACGGCGCCCGCCTGCGAGAGACCGATGTGCGAGTCAACCATGCACGGCGCCAAAAACTTCATGTCAATGGGATAGGGCTTCCAGCTTCCTTCACTTCGCCCATTGACTAAAAAGTTACTGATGTCATGCCACCCGTCGCCTTCTTTACGAAGCTTGCGCGAGGCAAAGCGCACCATGTTTGGCACGCCCCAGCCCTTGGCAAAGGTGCCGGTGTGCGTAAACGGCGCGTGCGCCAAGTCGAGCAAGTTCTCCATCAACAACCCGTGCTCGACGGGAACGTCCTCAATAACTAATTCAGCGTGGATAGTATACCCTTCCGGCGGCGCAAAGTGCGAAGGTAATTCCTCCGCGGGCGCGCACGAGCCCGGCCACACCATGACCATGCCGTCTCTCGTCCCCGTCGCCAACGTCTTAGACGAGTTTCTCTTCGCCGCGCACTTATACTCCCCATTCACCGATTTACTCAACACCCACTCCTCATCTAATAACACAAACTCAATCTCGCTGGTGTTCTCCTTAAACTTGCTCTCAAACGTCGCCGGATACCAAAACTCTCGCAACATGCTCGTCTCCTCTGGCGTCCGCAACGAACGCTCATCCGCAAACTGTCGTCGCATCCCGGGTCGTACTTTACCCTCTTGAGACGACGCGCGTACAGAACTCGAACTCGTCGTCTCATTCACCGTACTCGTATCCACCACCGCCGACAGTCTCGACGACGTCGTCGTCATCCGCGCGCCGCGTCCCGCGCTTCGTCTCGCGCCTCCTCCTCCTCCTCCTCTCCGCGTCGTCGTCGCCGCCGTCGTCACCGCGTGCACCCCTCGCACCGCCGCCATCATGACTCCGCGCACCTATTACTCACCACTCGCGCGCCACGCACCCTCACGCGCCGCGCTCCGTCGCTCTCACGCGCGCCGAAAGCCTCAACGCTATCTATCCAACCGCGCGATATCTCGCCTCCTGGCGTCGGTGCTCGCGTCGCCCGCGTCGCCGTCGTCGACCTCGCGCGTGCGATGTCGCGCGGCGTGCGATGGGTGCGAAAGACTCTTCGCGCGCGGCTCGTCGCGCGTCGTCGTCGTCTCGCGTCGTCGTCGTCGCGCTCTGAAGTCGCGTTCTGCAGACGCCTAACGATCGATCGATCGCGGGATCGTGACGCGGATTGGCGTGTGATCGGGGGCGAGGAGATCCATAGTGTACATGTGCGTATACCCATGTATAGTTTTTATGTGTACGGTATGCATACATTACTTTGTATTATACTAGATGTTGCGTGATGGAAGGGTGGGTTTTGGGATGATGGGATGCGTTGTGGGATACTACGAGGACAGCCCGCCCGCACGTCGAGACGCGGCGCGATGGGGACGACGACCGGTGCGACGGGCGCGGCGCCGGTGGTCGGGCGCGGATGCCGTTCGTCGCGGCGCCCGTCGTCGTCGTCGTCGTCGTCGCGCGCGAGTGCGGTGGTGCGCGCGCGTGCGGTGGTGCGCGGCGTCGATGATGTCGACGATGTCGATGGGTTGTTGGCGCTGGAGGATGATGCGGTGCGCGCGCGCGCGCGAGCGATGACAAGCGGCGATGGTGGCGCTCGTGAGGGCCATGGGTGTAATAGGAACGTGGTGACGTATTCGCCCAAGGTGTTCGTGCCGGTGACGAAGACGTGTAGGGACTCGTGCGGGTATTGCGCGTTTGTGGAGGCGCCGTCGCGGACGCGGCGGGCGTACATGACTTTGGAGGAAATTGTGAACGTCGCGCGCGCGGGTGCGCGCGCGGGTGCGACGGAGTGTTTGTTGACATTAGGGGATCGACCTGAGGCGAAGTATGTCGAGGTGCGAGAGGAGTTGAGGGAGATTTTTGGTGGACGCGAAGACGGGTCCACGGCGGAGTACGTAGCGCTCGCGGCCGACGCAGTGCTCAAAGAGACTGGGTTGATTCCGCACGTCAATGCGGGGATATTGACCAGAGATGAGCTTCGAGCGTTGCGACGCGTGAGTGCGTCGCAGGGGTTGATGTTGGAAACCACGAGCGAGCGATTGTTGCTTCCGGGAGAGGCGCACTTTGAGTGCGACACGAAAAAGCCGCGGGCGCGGTTGCGCGCCATCGAGCTCGCGGGCGAGGAGCGCATTCCTTTCACCTCTGGCTTACTCGTCGGCATTGGGGAAACTCGACGCGAAAGAATTGAGTCGTTATTTGCTCTCAAGCGCTTGCACGACAAATATGGGCACATTCAAGAGCTCATTATTCAAAACTTTTTGAGCAAACCAAACACGGCGATGGCGTCGCGCCCAGACTGCCCGCTCGAAGAGTTGACGTGGACTGTCGCCATGGCACGTGTGATTTTTGGCGCTGAAATGGTGATTCAAGCGCCGCCAAATTTGACTCCTGGGCAAGAAGACGGCTGGCGCGCGCTTCTGCGTTCAGGGTTGAATGATTGGGGTGGTATTTCGCCTGGAGTGACGCCTGATTTCGTCAACGCCGAAGCGCCGTGGCCGCACGTCGAAGAGCTCGCTCGGGTGTGTCACGACGAAGGCTACACGCTCGTGCCGCGATTGCCTGTGCACCCAAAATATTTGCGCGTAGATGACAAGCGCACGAGCGTTGGTGGTTCGTCAGTATGGCTCGATGATCACGTCGCGCCGTTCGTTCGTCGCCTCGCCGACGCAGAATTCCTCGCGCGCGGCGTCTCGTGGTCCCCTGGACGACCCGAAAGCGAGCTCAAGAAGGAGTCTGTCGATATCGTAGGCGTTGACGGAGGAGTGCCATTTCGAAGAACCAGTAAAGATCCAAGTACGCGTATTATTTCTCATGATGTTCGCGCAGCGCTCGACGCGCTCGCGAGCGCCGACCAAGCCTTTACAGACGACGACATCGTAACATGTCTACAAGCGCGCGGCGATGATTTTGATGCCGTGTGTTCAGCCGCTGATGCGTTGCGTAAAGAACAATGCGGTGACATTGTGTCATTTACAAACAATAGAAACATCAACTACACGAACATTTGCACTTTGGCGTGCACTTTTTGTTCATTTAGCAAGGGGAAAACGCGCGCCGAAGAGGTTGAGCTCCGGGGAAATCCATATTTGCTCGATTTCGACGAAGTTTCGCGTAGAACAGCGGAAGCGTGGGCGCGCGGGGCGACGGAAGTATGCATGCAAGGTGGAATTCACCCGTCGTTCACCGGCGAGGACTATCTTGGCTTCATCAGAGCCGCCAAAGCGGGAGCGCCGGATATTCACGTGCACGCATTTTCGCCTCTTGAAATTTCCCACGGCGCACAAACAATGAAGATGACGACTCGCGAGTACCTGAAATTACTTTCCGATGCCGGTCTTGGATCGCTACCAGGTACCGCCGCGGAAGTTTTAGATGACGAGGTACGAAGGACTCTCTGCCCAGACAAGCTCACCGCCGCCGAGTGGCTGCAAGTGGTCGAAGACGCCCATAGCGTCGGCGTTCCCACGACGAGCACAATCATGTTTGGTCACATCGATGCCGATGGTCCTCACGCCTGGGCGCGACATCTTCGGTCTATTCGCGATTTACATGCACGCACGCATGGATTTACTGAGTTTGTGCCTCTGCCCTTTGTTCACTTTGAGGCGCCGGCGTACCGTTCAGGGAATTCGCGCAAAGGACCGACGTTGCGCGAGTGCGTGTTGATGCACGCCGCCGCCCGACTTGTCCTCGGGCCGGTTGGGATAAAGAACATTCAAGCATCATGGGTCAAAATGGGACCTGAACTTGCATCTCATCTTCTTCACGCCGGATGTAACGACATGGGCGGGACTCTTATGAACGAATCCATCACTCGAGCCGCGGGCGCGACGTTTGGTCAAGAAATCGACTCGACGCGCATGCGCGAGATAATCGCATCCGCCGGTCGAATTCCGCGTCAACGCACCACGCTCTACGCCGATGTCACCACTGTTGTACCATAGCCATCATAGTTATTATTAGCTGTATTCCATTTTATTGAAAATCTAACTACTACTCGCTAGTTTCGGCTACCCTGTCGCGGCGTCGATGTCCTGGTTGACACATGTGCGTGATCTACGCTGTGCGGCGCCAATGAGAAGAATGAGACACGAAAAGGCTACTTTGTCCCGGCGCCGTCCACGACGCCTTGCGCCTTCCATTCGAGGAGCTCTTGCAATAACGCCCGCGCCTCGTCTCCTCCACCCGCAATCTGCACGTGATGCTTGGCGAGGATAGCCATTAACGTCGTCCGCTCCTCCCCGAGCTCGCTCGTGAGCCATTCTTTGAGAGCCAGCGCTCTTCGTCTGGCGACTTCGTCCTCGCTCGGCGCGGGCTGGTGCTCTTCCACTGGCGCTCGCAAGGATTCGGGCATTGGGCGAATCGTGCGGTCGTCGCGTCCGGAAGAGGACGAGGACGCGACGGACGTTGATGTGGTGATTTCGCGCGCACAAGCACGCACGCGCGCGATGCGGGCGATTTGGATGACGCGTCGCATCGAGCGCCGAGGAGTGGAGGCGCAAAGCAGGTGGTGTGGCTACTAAAACTATTGCTACAACCGCGGGCGCGTCTTCCTAGTTCGCTGTCTATGTGTATGTGTGCATGCGTGTGTTTTGCTACCTACGCATCGTCGTTATCATCCGTGTTTTTCGGCAGGGCGATGCCATCTTCTGAAGACTCGTCGGCGTCCATGGCTACCGTTTCCACCGGCGCTTTCGATTTGGTGAAGTATTTGTCGATGCTGGTTTCGGCAGCTCGTCTTCTCGTTTCTGCTCTTTTTGTTGCGATAAATGCTTGTAGTGTCGATCGATTATCATTCGCGAGTGGTTTTGGCGGCGTCGGAGCTTGCGCAGCTTCCTCTTCGCCGCCGACGGCGTTTGATAGTAAAGCCTTTCCTCTGCTTCGCTCGAACCGTTCCATCAACGACTTACTGCCCATGAGTTGCGTCCCACGAGTGGCTGGCTTGCCGGCCAAACTACCACCCAGCGTGTCTCCACCAACCCTTTTGCCCGTTCCAGAGAAATAGCGCGACGTCGTCGGTGGCGTCGTCGTCGGCTTTGGTTTATTATTCCACGGCTTCTCGAGAAAGTCAACTGTCCCACCGCGCCTCGTCGAGGTGTTTTCGACGCCAATAATTGGCTTAGTCTTTTTCTTCCAAGATGTGTTCTCTTGCGTCTTCTCTTGCATCACTTCCAAGCCAACCTCCAAATCGTCATCGTCATCGTCGTCGATGTTCTCTTTGCGATCCTGTAGCGATTCAAGCTTGGTGCGTCTGTCGGCTTCAGATTTTTCTCTCGCGCGTAGAGCTCTCGCCTCGGCCTTTCGCGTTATCGATTGGCGCGCATCCAACTCTCGAGCATGAATCTGATACGCCTCATTAAGCGGCCCGCGAGAGGCATCATCTTCGGCGCAATTATCCGTGATAACTTGAATGATGAGCATGCTCACTTTCGTTCGCATTTCATCCGCGAGCTCATTTGGCGGGAACCAGTGCCTTCGAAGAAATTGATTGTCATCGTTGGGGTACTTTTCAGTAGACTCTTTCGCGTAAGTCTTGGTGAGTAAAACATCCAAATTTTCTTCGGTGACAAACTTTTCGACAAACGCCAAGATAAAAATGCCACAATCGCATCCATTCTGCTGTCGCGGCACGTGTGGGCGAAACGTTTGCATGAAGCGCGCACTCGTAAATTTTGGCGGCTCTGCGTCTTTACCTTTTTGTGCAATCCATTCCTTGTCGAGGTAATTCTTAATAGTCGTCGATACGGACGAAGAATTATGTCCACCAACCATGCTGTCGAGGTGGAGTAAAAATGGTTCACGCTCGTCTCCTGGCTTTCCGCTCGGATTGCACACGACGATTAAAGACCAGTGCAGATCTCTATGGATGGGAATCAAAAGAAAATCTTTTGAGAATATATCGACGTTTTTCGTCCAAGTCTTCACTCGAGCATGAGCAGCGGACGCGGGATCCATCATAGATTCATTGTCGTGCCTTTGCGCCAACTTTTGATAGAAGAAGCTGTTGAAAATGTGCACGCGCTCGAGAACTTTTGGCAACAGTTGCGCGAGCGTCTCGTGCTGCAAGTACTTCAAGTAAAAGTCTACGCATTGATCGTTCAACATCTCTCCATCTTTCAAGCATTCCAAATCCGCAAGCGCGACTCGCACGGCTCCTTTCGCCGTGTCTGGATACATGGCATCTAAATTTCCAATGAGTTGTGTCAACGAACGATATCGGCTCGCGCGCGTTGAACGTCTCGGTTGCTCTTCGCCAATTAAATCAACAGGAAGCTCAAACGGTGAAGCCGCTGTTGCCGCCGTTGTTCCCGCGCCTGGTTTGCTATCGTTATCTTCATCGCTGTCCTCGAGCAAATCAACCACCATGGGCTCTGCCTTTTTCCCGCGCGACGATGTCGCTCGGCGTTTCGCCGCCCGCTCGTCAGACGCCGGAACCGCCGGAACGCCCGGAAGTTGCACTTCATTCTCATTTTCATCCCGCGGTGACGTCCCCGGACGCGAGGATGGAAGAATCTCTTGACGCCTCGCCGGTATCGCAGCACGGGTATACACTCTCGTCGTTGACGTGGGAACTGATGACGGAGTTATTCCCAACGCCGCTTCAACCTGTCGGCTCCCGAGCGTCGCCGGTCGTCCCGCTTGCCTCCACCCAGCCGCCGCCGATGGCGTCGAGCCGCGACCGTAAAACTGATCAGGACTCATACTTAACCCATGACGACGCGTATACTCTCTCTCCGCGCGATCATTCACTTGTGCGAGCTCAGCCAAGGCGACGTCCACCGTCGGAAGCGCTTTGGGCGCGTTTGAATCCGCGACGCCTCCGCGCCTCGCCCGCGTCTCACCACCACCGTCGTATCTATACCGCTCCACCTCCAATCGCACCACCTGTGATGGATGACGACGATCATGACGACCATCATCCTCACCGCCGTCGTCATCCATCGCGCGCGATGCGCCGCCGCCAGTCGCCGTATTCGCCAATATCGCCTCGCACAGCTCAATCTCCCTCGTCGTCTCCGCCATGCGCCGTACATACTCAAGCTGCCGCTGTAACGTATCATTCACGGCCACGCCATTCGCCGTCGCCGTCGCCGCCGTCTTTCTATGCCGCTCATACGCCCGCTGGTACTCGGACGCCGTGCGTTTCGTGCCGCTATCGCGTCCAAAACCGTCGTGCAAATCCGCATACTTGTCAGTGATGATGCTACGCTCGAGTTTCGCCATCCGCAAGCGTTGTTGCTCGCCGCCTTGACGTCGAGGACGCGCGCTTTCATCGCCGTCCGCGGCTGCGGCGACGCGCGCGTCGCAGAGGTGGTGCGCCATGGCGTGCGCGACGCTGCGCCGCGCTGCGCTGTGACGACAGCTCGGAGCTGCTCAACTGTGTTCATCATTGCGCGACGCCGCGTGGGCGTCGGATGGCGCGTGGCGTTCGTGCTGGAGTATACCGCGGCGTGATTCAAGGGACCGCACGTGTGCGCGCATTCGAGCTCGCGATCGCCGCCGCCGCCGCCGACGACGACGCATTGATTGATTGATTGATTGATTAATGAATCGAATGATGATGATGACCAAGCACGAAACTGCGCTGATTATCGTCGCGCTCGTCCTCATGGCGCTCACGGTGATCACGCACTTTGCCATAGGAGGGTTTATTTTTCGTCGCTCTGGGTGGCGGGCGTGGCAACCGATGCGAGGGAGCACGACGTTTGTTGCGTTGCAGGCGTGCGCGTGGACGAGCGCCGCCGTCGGCGTCGCGTCGCTCGTCGCGTGTTGGGCGTTGGCGTTGGATGTGACGCCACCGATGCGTGAAGGATGGCTAGAAATCATAAATGATGCGCAACGTAAGCGGGTGGTGATGGCGGCGCTGTCATGGATCGCACTCGGGGGCAGCGTGGCGAGTGAGACGCTGGTGGCGGTGTCGTTGGCGTTTTTCAACGTCGAGACGACGACGATGAAAGTCGACGCGACGCGAAACAAAACAAAGTCAAATGTGGAATCCATATTACACGTCATGCACATGCTTGTGGTATTGCAAATAATACACGCACCACATTATGTTATTTTCGCTGTGCTGTTTACGGGGTACGCCATTGGAGGCGTTGGATTAGCGCTCGCGACGGTTGTGGCGTACTCGACGAGCTTTGTGTTCACGCCACGGTACGAGCAAGGAAAAAAGTCGTGGTTGGCGTTTCAGACGTGGACGAGCGCGGTGATTGAGCACGCAGCGGCATCATGGTATGGGAGCGTGCGCGTGTTGTGCTTGGATGAGAATGACGACGAGACGCTGCTGTCTTCTGATGATTTCAAATTCGAAGACGACGACGGCGCGCGAACAGTTTTCGGGTACCATCCGCACGGCTTGATCCCGACTGGATCGATTTGGATGTCCATGACGCGCGAGTTTCGAGAACGATTTAAAGGCTTAAAGCCAGTGACTTTAGCGGCGTCGGCGCTGTTTCGCGCGCCGCTCGTGCGCGAACTCGCGGCATGGATGGGTGTCCGCTCGGTGTCGTCGTCAATTTTCATCTCGGCGTTGAAGCGAGAGCGCGCCGTCATAGTTGTGCCCGGCGGTCAACGCGAAATGGCGGAACACATAGGCGGCGTCAACGAAGAAGAAATTGTGTTTTGCACGAAGCATCGCGGCTTCATACGAATTGCCATCGAATGCAACGCGCGGCTCGTGCCCGTTGTCGTTTTTGGCGAGAGCGCCTCGTACAAAAATTTATGGCGTTCGATGGGTCGATTCTTCTACAAAAACTTTCGCATGGCCATGCCTCTGTTCGCCGTCGGCTACGGTGGCGTATTACCATGGCCATCTCGCGTGCCGCTGACGTTTATCATCGGTGCGCCTATAGCGCTACCAAAGCCCGACGCGCGCGGCGTCGCCCGAGCGACTGACATCGAGCGCGCTCACGTCGAGTACTACGCGCGCATTGAACGCATGTTTGAAAAGCACAAAGCTGCGAGCGGGTTCCCAAATCTCAAGCTCACATTCAAACATGATGATGATTAGACTACTACGTTTTGTTGTACGTCTATCAATACAAATACTACCGCTACTAGTACCGCTACTACTACTGCTACGCTTGTCGCTCGCTGAGAAATGAAACCAAGCCGCGGGCGTGTTCGGGGACGCTCCTCGGATCCGCGCTCCATATCGACGAAAACTGTTCACCCGCAGCGAGTTGGAGACTTTCACTGACGCGCTCGAGCGCACGACGCAATTCATCGCACTTTTTAGCCGATCGCGCGTCGGCTTCGGCGTACGCGCGTTTCAATTCTGGCCACGTCGTCGCGCACTGAGCGCCGACGCGCGGCCAGGCGCGCTCGACGGCGACGCGCATGGCGTTGGCGGCGCCGATGCTCACGTCGTCATTGACTGACTGCAAATACGCACACAGCAATGGAAATATGCGCGACAAATGCGGCACGATGAATAGGTTTGCGCTCTCCATGAACGACGGGAGCACAGCGAGCGCCGGGGCGGCGTATTTGACATCCATGGCGTGAAGCGACGCCGTGTCCAACACGCGCGTAAACGTTTCCCGGTGCTCGTTTTTGAGGAGGAGGACATCTTCTCCTCCTCCTTTCGCGTGCACTGCTGCTGCTGCTATTTTGACAGTCATATTGCACGCGGATTCGAGCGCATATGGCCACATTTTTGGCGTGGCGCCGATTAAAGCGTCACGCGAAGCGGCGAGAAGCGGCGCTAATTCGTCGCTCGAGTACTCGGCCGACGTCGATATTCTCGCCGCGCATCGTATTCCATACATTTTCACCGCATGGCTCGGATAGTCCATCGCACGAAGAACGCACGGAATCGAGATCCGTTTTACATCGCCCTTCTTCGTGCGCGACAACGGCGCGCACGTGATAAAATGTAACTGTCGAGCCGCGACGAGCGCGCGCGCGTCGACGTCCTCCTCGTCGTCCCGTCTAAAACTCGTCAAATCCTCCTTGGGCTTGTTATCTAAAGCTTGAAATATCACCATCAACGCGTCGTGAACGATAGCACAGACATCATCATCATCATCATTTTCGATAGCATCATACAGATTCTTGAACATCGTCGTCGCGAGCGTCGACGCGGACGCTGAGCTCCACGTCGGCGCGACGTCGGCGTCGTCGGCGCGCGCGTGCGCCGCGATGGCTAAGAATGCCCACGTCCACGCATCATCGTCGTCGTCATGAACGACGACGACCTCTATAATTTTACCCGGTGGTGCGCGTGATTCCGTTTTCCGCGCGGCGCGCGGCGGCGCGCGCGGTCGCAACGCCTCCCAAAGCTCTGTGAGCTTGGATTCAAAACACGATGATGATGATGATGATGCAGCAGCGTTTGTGTTGACGATGGACGTCGATGGCACGCATTCGCGCGCGAGCGCGGATAGCGACGCACCGCGACGCATCGCGTGTCTAGTCCGCGTGCGCGCGCGACTGAGGGAAAGTCGTGAGAACACACGAGCGAGGCGTCGGCGCGCGAACACGAGGCGGAGACGCTGGACGGCGCGTTTGGAACGACGAGGAATATCGCCGTGAGGTGAAATTCGTGAAAAAGTTCAAGTTTCTCGCCCGACTTTGCCGTTACGTGGTCTTTCGCGAAAGCGAGCACGACGCGTACGAAGCATCCGTCGTCGACGCCGCGAGCTGAGCGCCACGCTTTATTTTTCTGATGAGACATGATGAACGAGTGAGGAACACGCTACTATAGATACATCACCATAGATACATCACCCATACATTACGCATTCATTCTTGACTAGTAGTATATTTGATACGAGACAACACATGGTATTGACATAAACTCACGAACAAAAAGCTCTCTGAAGAACTCGCGCGCGCGGCGACGGTACGAGTAAAATTTCAGTACGTACTTAAAATTGTAGCATTACAACGACGCGTCGCGGTCGCTCGGGCGCGTCGTTCTCGTTTCGTGGTTTTTATATTCATCATTGTTTCGTATCGTTTTGCACCGCGCACCGTGGGCGACATGGCGCGGCGTCGCGGGGACGCGGCTCGGGACGGCGCGTTCAAATTTCGTCGAGAAGAGCTAGTAGTCATCCCCGCCGCCAACATCCGACACCGCACCAACTTCTTGATAATCGACCTCGAGCGCGCTAAGGTCCTCCCGCGCTTCAGAGAATTCACCTTCTTCCATGCCTTCACCGACGTACCAGTGCACAAAGGCGCGCTTGGCGTACATCAAATCAAACTTGTGGTCGAGGCGGGAGAAGACTTCGGCAATGGCGGTGCTGTTCGAAATCATGCACACCGCGCGCTGCACCTTGGCCAAATCCCCGCCCGGCACAACAGTCGGCGGTTGGTAGTTGATGCCGCATTTGAAACCAGTGGGCGACCAGTCGACAAACTGAATCGTGCGCTTCGTCTTGATGTTCGCCACGGCGGCGTTGACATCCTTTGGGACGACGTCACCGCGGTACATCAAACAGCACGCCATGTACTTGCCGTGACGCGGGTCGCACTTGGCCATCATCGACGCCGGTTCGAACGCACTGGCGGTGATTTCGGCGACGCTCAACTGCTCGTGGTACGCCTTTTCAGCGCTAATCACCGGCGCGTACGAGGACAACATAAAGTGAATGCGCGGATACGGCACCAAGTTGGTTTGGAATTCAGTGACATCGACGTTCAACGCACCATCGAAACGCAAAGACGCCGTCAAGGACGAAATCACTTGCGCAATCAAACGGTTCAAGTTGGTGTACGTCGGGCGCTCAATGTCCAAGCTGCGACGGCAGATGTCGTACACGGCTTCGTTGTCCAACATGACGGAGACATCCGTGTGCTCGAGCAACGCGTGCGTGGACAAGACAGAGTTGTACGGCTCAACCACCGCGGTGGACACCGCAGGCGAGGGGTAAATCGTAAAACCAAGCTTGGACTTTTTACCGTAATCAACGGACAAGCGTTCAAGGAGCAAAGAACCGAGACCGGATCCCGTACCACCGCCGACGGCGTTGAACACCAAAAAGCCTTGCAAACCCGTGCAGTTGTCCGCCACCTTACGAATGCGATCGAGCGCGACATCGACGATTTCCTTACCAATCGTGTAGTGACCACGAGCAAAGTTGTTCGCCGCATCTTCCTTGCCAGAAATCAATTGCTCCGGGTGGAACAATTGGCGGTAGGCGCCAGTGCGCACTTCGTCGATCACCGTCGGTTCGAGATCGAGAAAGATCGCGCGCGGCACGTGCTTACCCGCGCCCGTCTCAGAGAAGAACGTGTTGAACGAGTCGTCTTCAACGCCAACAGACGTATCAGACGGCATTTGTCCACTGTTGTAATACGGTAATAACGAATTGCGTAACGTACGACGGTCAGTCGTCATTCGAGCCGCGAAACGACAGACGCGCGACGTCGTTTTCAAAAATCATCCACCGCGCGCGTCGGCGCGCCACGACCGCCCGGACATCAACCCAACCGCTGTGCCGCGACGCAACACGCGCGCGCACAGACACAAAAAATGATCTCCACCGCCGAGCACGCGCGACGACGAACGAACGAGCACGAACGAGCACGCACTCTGGTTGAATCCCATGTTCGAGGCAGTACAGCTCCCAGCACGAGTTCCCGCACTGCACCCCGGCTTGCCCGATGTGAATCGAAATAACTTCACGCATATCGAATAAATCTCACACTATTCTTCGTCGTCTTTGGCGTCGGCGAGCGCGTCGAGGTCGCTGCGGCGTCGTCAGAGAGTGACGCGCGCGCGGCGTGCAGGGGAACAACGGACAGATTCGTCGTCCTTCGGCGTGTGTACATTTTTCATGGATCGATAAATCTATGTAGTCGATCGATGGTACGCATCGATCGCGAGGGTCGTTGAAAGCGAATGCGTGTGGGTCATCTGGTGGCGTCACCCATCGCCCCATGGCTGCGCGGGCCGTTGGATGCCCGACGTCGGCGTGCATACCTCGGCGCGCGGTGCGGCGCGGTCGCGCGCGATGCGTCGATTGTTAGCGTCGACGTCGAGCAAGCACAAGAAGGGTCGGCGGCGTGATGACGATGGCGGCGTCGCGGCGTCGCGCGTGACCACGGTTGGGGCTCGAGATGAAGTCGTTGAAGACGTTGCAGACGATGAAGATGATGATGTCGTTACCGAGCGCACGACGACGATGACGACGATGACGACGACGGGTGTGATGGTGTCACCACCATTGTCAATGCAACAAAATCCATCGTCGTCGCTCCTCACCGAGGCGACGAACGAGCAGTTTCGTACGGAGTGGCGCGAGGCGAAGGATGCGCTCAAGGCGCTCGAACGCGAACGCGAGCGCGTACAAGATGAGCTTAATGATGCGCGACGCGCGAGGTATCTCGAGCGAGACATGCTCAAAGATGAATTAGTTACGAGTGCAGAACATCTTGCGCGATTGAAGAGCGCGAATGAGGAGTTACGAGGGGAAAATGACAAGTGGCGCGTCGCGGCGACGGATGCGGCGACGTACGCGGAATCGTTGGAGGTTACGTTGCATGGAATGTGTGACGTATTATCGCAGTTTTCGCGCAGGTGTGCGTCTTTAGGTATAGTAGAGGAGTCAATAGCGTCACGAGCCGATGATAACCCGGGATTTTGGATTGAATTGAACGATGGGGAGACGTGCGAGCGACCGCGGGCGTTGTTGCGAGCGGCGACGGATGCGTTCGCCGCGTCGCGCGCTGATTACGAGAAACGCATCGCCGAAGCGCAGACGGCTGCGATTGATGAGCGTTTTGGTGAGCAATTTCAGCTTGAGATGCGCGCACAGGTTGAGCGCGCAATCGGGCATTTGGAACTCGAACGTGCCAACAACGATTCGCCGGCGAGCACGAGCGCGGCGGCGCATTCGAGCGGCGCGCGCAAATTGTACCGCACGCCGGATGTCGTCGGATCTCGTCCCACGTCAGACTCGCACCACCGCGAGCTCGAAGCCGAACGACGCGAAGCGCACGAACGCATTGTCGCACTAGAGCAAGAGATGCATACGCTTAAAGAAACTACTGGCGCCATCGAGCGCGAGTTGCGAGAGGAGCTCGACAAGGCGTCGTCAGATGCGGATTCACGCAACATTGTCATACACAAGCTCGAGATTGAACTGCGTCGTCTTGAAGGCGCGTTGCAATCAGCGGACGATGCCACGGTGCAATTGACGCGCGAACTCGAGGACGTTACGCGTCGGGCGCAAGAGGATGCCGAACAAGAGCGCCGCCGAAGCGCGCTCGCCGCGCGGTCAAAGGATGCCGAAATCGCCGACTTATCTACGCGAGTCAACGACTCCAAGGCGCGCGTTGACGAGTTAAACGCAGAAAATAAGCGCCTAAATGATACCCTTACGCAGCAGCGTCAGTTGAAGCAAAAGCTTGAAGACCAAGTCGCCGGATGCGAGGCAAGAATTGAAGGATTGCTTCAGGAAATCGACGCAATGGACACGGCGTCAGCGCAAGCGTCGACGCACGTCAGCAACGCGATGGCGAGCGCGTCAGAGGCGCATCAACGAGCCATGTCAGACATGCGAGCGAGATTTGCCGAAGCCGAGGCTTACATTGAAGCCTTGGAGTCGCGCGAGTCTGTCGTCGAGGATGAGCGAAACGTGCTCAAGCGCGAATTGGACAAGGCGCGCGCGCGCGAAAAAGAGCTCAGAAATCATTTGAAGGATGCTGAGACGCGCGCACACGAGCTCACGACTGAGATAAACGCGTTACTAGAGCAAGAATCGAGACGGAGTGCGCTGTTGCGTGATACAGAGCAACGCATCATTATGTCACCGCGTCGCGCGCCACCGAATATTTCGTCGACGAAGAAACTCAATGTTCGTGAAATTTCCGATGGAGAATGCTCCGACGACGACGGCGACGAGTTCGTCGTCGTTCGAACCTCACGTGCGCGCACCGCACCGAACTCGCCATACATGATTGGTATGTCCGGATCGCCACTGAGCGCTCGACAGCTTCGAGGCTTGCAATCCGCACAGAGTGGCGCAAATTCAGCACTCGCGTTGGCGCGCGCGGAACTCGCTGAAGCCCGTGCCAAACGCGATCGAAACGTTCGAAAGCTCGAAATATAGCAGCACTGTAGATTTGTTTCTGTACCTAAAATTATAATACATACAGTATCTATTTGTAGACAACCGCTACGTGACCAGCGCGTTGCGCGCGCCGGTACGACTCCTAGTAATATTGTACAAAAAAATTGCTCACGTACCGCTGCGCGTCGACGTCGAGCCACTCTCGCCCATCGCCCGCGACGGCAGCTAAATTTTCTCTATGGTACTCTGCCGCGTCTCTCAGCTCCTCCAAACGCATCTGTCCATTCGCGCCCAACAACAAGCTCGGCTCTTCCTGCACGATGAACTCGACGACGTTTGGCCACCCAACGAACGCCGACAGCGTCTCCAGCGCGTCTCTCGCCGAATACTCCACCGCCTCGTCATCGGGCTCGAGCAACAGCATGGGCTCGATGCTCACCATGTGTGCGGTGTCCGCGCGAGGGACTAAACGACGCAGCAGCGTCATGCGAGTGAATAAAGCTTTGGCGTCGGGACAGTCTTCGCGGGACAAGAGCGAGGCGACGACAGGGGGCGGGAGGGCGGTGAGCGCGGCGATGCGCGCGTGCGCGTCAGCGGTGGATGACGCGCGCATGTGCGTGCGGCGCGTCGGTGTGCGTGCGACGCGAAGAAGCATGGCGTCTCGCACTGGGGAGGCGGAGGTTGAGTCGCGTCGACGCGCGTCGTATATTATTATTACTTTACTAGCCTTGCTTCTCGCGCGCGATGGCGCGCCAACCAATGTCACGACGGTTGAAGCCACCGGGCCATTGGATGACGTCCACGGCGCCGTACGCGCGCTCGGCGGCTTCAGTGATGGATTTGCCGTAGGCGGTGACGCCCAAGACGCGACCGCCGGCGGAGACGACGTCGCCAGACGCCGAGGACGCGGTACCGGCGTGGAGAACCTTGACACCTTCGCACGCCGCGGCGGCGTCGAGACCGCTGATGACTTCACCCTTGGCGTAAGATCCTGGGTAGCCATTGGCAGCCATGACGATGACGACGGCGGAGTCGTCAGACCAAGTCACCGAGGCGTCTTCGAGCGTGCCCGTCGCCGCCGCCAGAAGCAACGCCGTCAAGTCGCTCGTCAAGCGGGCCATCAACACTTGGCACTCGGGATCACCGAAACGGATGTTGTGTTCTAATAATTTCACCCGCCCATCCTTGGCTATCATGAGACCGGCGAAGATGACGCCGGTGAACGGGCAACCTTCAGCTGCCATGCCGTCGACAGTGGGCTTGATGATATCGCGCATGACAATGTCGGTGATTTCTTGCGTGACCACAGGAGCTGGAGAATACGCACCCATACCCCCTGTGTTCAAACCGGTATCGCCATCGCCGACGCGCTTGTGGTCTTGCGCACTGGCGAGTGCCACGGCTTTCCCGCCGCCGACGACGGCGAAAAACGACGCCTCTTCGCCATCCAAAAACTCCTCCACGACAATCTCGTTCCCTGCCGAACCAAACTTAGCGCCTACTAACATATCATCTACCGCATCAAGCGCATCTTGCACATCCATGGCGACGATCACACCCTTACCAGCCGCTAAACCATCCGTCTTGACGACGATTGGCGCGCCTTTGGATTTGATGTACGCCTTTGCCTCTTCGACATTTGTAAATTTAGCATACTCCGCCGTAGGAATGTTATACTTGGCGCACAAATCTTTCATAAATGACTTCGAACCTTCCAAACGCGCCGCACTCTTACTCGGGCCAAACACCGGCACATTCGCCTTGACCAGCGTATCCGCCAAACCGTCCACGAGCGGCGCTTCGGGACCGACGACCACCAACCCAATCGCTTTTTCTTGACAAAACTTCACCACCGCCGCGTGGTCGCGCTCATCAAGTGCCACCATCTCTACCCCACGTTCATTCGCAATCCCAGCGTTGCCAGGCGCGCAGTACAGCGCCCCCGTACTCGCGCTCGACGCCAACTTCCAGCACAACGCGTGCTCGCGCCCGCCGCCGCCCACGACGAGCACATTCGTCTTCACCACCCCATCGCTCGCCTGCGCCGCGCGCACCACGCACGGAAACACCGCTCGCATCATCACCCGCTCGCGCCCTGGGGCACTCCCGCGCCGTGCGCGCCGCACCGCCGCCGCCGCCGCACCACCGCAGCGTTTTTTAAACGCACATCGCACCGCATCGTCACCGCCCTCGCGCGCACATCCACCCCGCATCGCCGCACCCGCGCGCGATGCGTGCATCGTTGACATCGCCATCATCGTCGCCATCCCTCTTGCGTCGTCGTCCTCGTCGTCGTCGCGTCTACGCGCGACAGTCTGCCGGCGCACCCGCCCACTTTCGTTCGCTCGGTTCGCACGAGGGGGTCGCCTCGAGTCATAATTCGTCAATCCCAATCGACCAATCACAACCCCACCCCCACGCCCTTGGATCTCCAGGTTTTCGGATAAGAACCTCGATCGGGGCACGCGTCTCATACTCAACACACCTCAAGCCTCATGTACGCATCGCATCCATACAACTCGCGGGCACACACACACACCCATGCTGGGCGCTCGATAGAGAAAAAACCTCTCGAATACGTAGATGCGCCCCCGCGATCGCCCGACGATGCCTGTGGATGACTCGACCGGCGCATCGCGCGCGCGCGACACTCGACGACGTCGTCGTCTCGCCGTGCGCGCGTCGCGTTGCACACACACACACACGTTTTTTTCTCGCACACGCACGCGTATTTTTCGCGTCGTCACGCACGGTCGCGTCGCGCACACACCGCGCGCATCGTAAGTAAGGTCGCGTAAAGGTCACGCACGACGCGATAAGATGATGGCGTCGTCGCCCGCGGTGACGCGGTGTCGCGCGACGTGTGCGCCGGTGCACCGATCGCGGGGATCGATGCGCGCAAAAACGACTGCGCGACGCGCGATTCAAGCGGCGTCGACGGAGGCGGCGCAGGCGACGGCGGAGAAGGAATTCAACGCGTACATTGCTCGCGTGAACGCCGCGATCGAGCAGGCGTTGGATAAATCGGTGCCGATGATGTATCCGGAACGTTTGCATGAATCGATGCGGTATTCGTTGCTCGCGGGTGGGAAGCGGATTCGACCGGCGTTGTGCTTGGCGGCGTGTGAGCTCGTTGGAGGTGAGATGGCGACGGCGATGCCGACGGCGTGCGCGTTGGAGATGATTCACACGATGTCGTTGATTCACGACGACTTGCCGTCGATGGATAACGACGACTTCAGACGAGGGAAGCCGACGAACCACAAGGTGTATGGGGAGGAGATGGCGATTTTGGCTGGTGATGCGTTGTTGAGCCACGCGTTTGAGTACATTGGACGCGAGACAAAGGGTGTGAGCGCGGACAAGGTGGTGCGGGTGATTGTCGACGTAGCAAAGTGCGTCGGGAGCGAAGGCTTGGTCGGCGGTCAAGTTGTGGATATCGATTCTGAAGGCGCTGGGCCGGAAAATGTGACGATTGAGACGTTGCAATATATCCATGCGCACAAGACTGGGGCATTGCTTGAGGTGAGCGTCACCGCTGGCGCAATTTTGGGGGGGGCGAGCGAAGAGCAAATTGGCAAGTTGGAGCGTTACGCGCAAAGCATCGGTTTGGCGTTCCAAGTTGTTGATGACATTTTGGATTGCACACAAAGCTCCGAACAGCTCGGTAAGACTGCGGGTAAGGACGAGGCGGTTGGTAAGGCCACTTACCCATCGCTCGTTGGTTTGGAAGAATCTCGTCGAATCGCGGCGGATCTCATAGCGAAAGCCAAGGGTGAATTAGCTGGCTTTGACGCCGAAAAGGTCAAGCCCTTGATTGGGTTGGCTGATTACATCGCAAACCGTGAAAACTAGTTTGAGTGTTTGTGCATTCGAGCGAACATGAGGTACGCGATGCGCTGACAGGTCCAATGCGCTCGTAAAGGTGTGCGGCATTTTGTCGGTCGCGCGCACGTGTCCTCTTTTTGTTTTCCATCTCGTAGCGAGAAATAAACGAACGTCGCGCGCGGCTATACAATATAATGAAAACAAATTTCTTTCTGCAAATTAACGAATAATCACCAGCGCGTTTACTAAAGTTCTCCTCGCCGGGTATTTGACGAAGAATATACACGTTGTCTTTGACTAGGCATGCACTTTCGTACTGTTACAACTTTTGACACAGTTTCCATCAAGGTGCTGGCGCGGACCCCGTGGCTTGCGCGGTAATTCTGTTCATTCGCGCACGAATGCGCTCTAAATCACTTGCGTCATTCGTGATAGTGGCAATATCTACGGATACAGGTGCAACGTCGCCGACATTCTGTTGTATTCTCGCGAGACGTTCGCGATACACCGCGGCGCTCGTCTTCGCCGCCGCCGCGGGCGAAGGAGGTTGCTCGGCGTCGGGTTCGTGTCTTTTCGATCTAGACTTTTCAACTTTTTGTAGCCCACGCTTAATGTACATTTGGAATGCATCGCTCGTGCGCTCGAGTTGAGGCTGTAAGTCTTCCTCAGGGTGATCAAGGGTGAAATCATAGAGCTCCTCCAAGCCAGCGGATGTCGTCGCCTTGTCGCCAATCTTTTTAAAGATGGCTGACAGTTTACTCTTCGCGCTCATTCCTTGGCTTGTCGTCGCCATCGTCGAGAATTGTGCGGATGCAGTCAACGTAGACGACGTTTGCATCGGACGTTGTTTCATTTCCGGCGATGCCATTGATCGGGGTGCCTTCAAATTGACATCCATGAAAGCGTAAATCATCGGCGTCGGCGACGCGGTGCGTGGAGGAATATTCTCACAGTATTTGTATATACTCGGACCAACACGCGTCGTAAGTTCGTGCAGCAGAGTTCGCACGACTCGAAGTGCTTGATTATCCACCAATGCACGTTTGTTGATTTCATCGACGCCGAGAGCGGCGAAAAACGTATGAATGGCTGCGAGCACCGTTGGGAGGTGCACGTTGTCGAGCGTAATTTGTAAATTACGCGTAAGCTTGATCAAGCATTTCACCACGAGATCGTCAAACTGCGCGGGTACGGTGTATGGTCTCTGATGCAACAACGTCAAGAACGCCACGAACGTATACGACCTGGTGCAGTTCTCCAACATGGTAATCATCAACAAATTTGCAGCTTTTATGAGGGCGTCGCCTTCATCCAACGTCAGCACGCCTTCATTGAGTAAAACGACAATAAGTTCAGTAATGAATGCGCGCTGCGTCGATTCAGCAATAGCTGTCGCGAACGCGCGTTCTTGATGGATCTGCATCAGTGCGTTGAGGACGTATTTGCATCCGCGTGAGCCAGTGGATGGGTTCGCAATCGCACTTGTGAAAATTGGTCCAACACGTTTGACCAATGAAATCACCAACGAATTAATATCACCCACCATACTAGCCCGCACGCTCTCTTGGCCTTGAGTACTCATGATTTCATGACACACACTCTTCATGGCTTCGACGGCGACGCGGTCATCGACGTCACTCACAGCCACGATCGCCCTATTCCAAGCATTTGACGTTGGTTTCAGCTTTGGCGACAGCGCCGCACTGGGCGTCGGCGCTACGGTTGGCGTGGCGGCGCCGCAAAACACATCTTCATCGACGATGGTGCGCTGGACGTTATCATTTGTCACCTCGACCGGCGCGACGCTTACATCCACATCCATCGGCTCGGGACGTGGTGGTGATGAAACTGGGACTTGAGGCGTCGCGCGCGTAGGAAGCGCCGTCAAGGATTGCGACACAAGACGTTTACCGTCGCTCATCAAACCTCGAGAGATGGTCGCCGAAGCCATCATATTTGTCAGAGACGAAGTGGCGAGCACAGAAGAATCTAAACTCGCACTCACGCTCACGCCGTCCAAAGCACTCGCGATGGGAATTGGATTAAATTTACTCCAGTTGCCAGGCTCGCCTTCACTACTGAGATACATTTCCTTGGCGACGCGCGCGAATTTGTCGCTGACAATTTCTTTCACTTGGTCGTTTGGAAGTTTACCAATGCGTTTCCATACGTCTTCTCCAGCAACTTTATACGCCGAAGCTAGACAGTTCAACGTGCAATTACGTTGACTCATGTCTCGAGTGTCTACCAATTTCACCACTTCGTTGAGCGTCTTATCTTCTCGTAAGCACACGAGTAAACCGTGACGCTCGATGAGGCGAGCGATTTCGTCCAAGCACTCGGCACGCGTCCGCGAGCTTTTTGTTTGCGTCAATCCAGTCGTGAGATGACCAACAAACTTTGATGGCAAGTAGACCAGCGGAATACATCGAGCCACGGCTTGAAACTTTTCTCGAATTGCGTCAATGCTGTGGCCAGATTTTTCCACGAGAACGGGAACGAGCAAGGATGCCTCTTGCTCGGTGAGCTTGTATCCCATGTCACTCGCTGCGTGCAAAGCGCTCGCAACAACGTCTAAAACGCGAGTCAAAACTTGCGTATTGGGACTAGCTTCACTAATGCGTAACATGAGCCATCGCAGTAACAAATCAAAACTGTTCACCAGCTCTTCCTCGTTCGCCTTGATGGCATCATCGAGAGCGTCGAGCGCCGCAAGATGGGACTTGATGTCATCGGCAAACATTAACTTGTGCACGTCTTTTCGGAAGTAGGCCATGGATGATGATCGAATGTCTTTCGTCGCCAAAAGTAAATCTTCATCCCGCAACGTCTCAAACTTCAAAGCTTTGCGAGGGTATTTGCGCAGGCGAGCATCTTTATCGCCATCAGTTAAAAATACTGGGCCAGTAATGACCGCGACTTCTTGCGTTCCGCCTCGCGCACTACCACCCATCGTGGCGATTTTGCGAGCGGCATTTCTTGATGCCGCTGTACCAGCGACAGTGGACTTTATGGCGTTAGCCGCCATGACTGCCGCACCCGCCGCCTTAAATCCAAGAGTCGGTCGACCACGGCTCAAATGTGCTTCCAAAGCGCTTTTAAGATCATTTGAAAGCGAACTGGTGAGTGCCAAAACCTTATCAGCCCCATACTTGTCGACGACGGCATCCACTAACGCCCCACCGGGCTTTCTGGCCTCTGTCGTCTTGTCGCTCAAACCGACTGATGCAAAGTGCGCTGCTCCAGAACACATGGCGTCATTTACGTTGATTTCCTGATTGAATAATCCCAAACACCACTCCAAAGCCTCTTTCTTGCTTTCGCCATTAATTTTTGCAGAATACTCTTGAAACTTTTCAGCCACAGTGGGCAACAGTTTCGCCAAACCAACGGCGCTCACCCAACTTGTGCAAGCTTTAGCCGCAGCCTCTCGCACGTTCTTTTTGCTATCACCAAAGTAACGAATGATATCGGACAAAGTCGATCGGCCGACTCGCTCTATTGGAGGGCCCATGGCTAAGGCGATATCGCCAGCGATATTCAGCGCTTGAACGGCCAGCATGCGATTGGAATCCGCGAAACGGGCACTCAGACTTCTCATCAAATCACTGACATCTGGCTCAATGCGCTTGTTTGCACTCGCGAGCATGCGGTCGACCTCTTCTAATGCCGCCGCACGAGTTTTCCAATTCGAGTCGTTCATGCTCTTGAGAAAGTCTTCGGTTAAACCAGCGCTGATATCTGTTCGAGGAGCGTCACGCGTAGCACTGACCTCCGCAACGCTCTCCACCACGGACGATGACGTAGCGGCGACTGTTGCAATAACCATTGACGAAGACTTCGAGTTCGACTTTCGAACGCTTCTCTTGGCCACAATAACACCTTCGTAAGGATTGCGGGCGATTTCCACCTCCAAACTTCGCATCTGAGCATCTTTCAAGCCCGTGAGATAGTCTTTGATACTTGGGCCCATACCGGCGTGCAGGGCGCCAATCAACTTGGCGCCCGCAGCCTTTACGAGAGGATTTGGAGTCTCCAATGCCGTCTTGGCCCAATCAATCATCACATCAGTGTCTAAAGCATCGATACCGAAATCACTCACAGTTGTGCCTGTCCAAGTTAGACCTTCCGAAACAACTTTGGGATTTTTGTGTCCACCAGCCTTCTCCTTTACGCACGCGATGATTATCTTAGGTCCAATAGCCTCGGCGAGTGCGCTCAGTGTTTCACTAGCTACACCTCTAAGCTTCAAGTCGGCCAGCTTTTCGCAGAGAATTCCAAGGGACGGCTCGGCGTGTCGATAGCTAAAGTTTGTTTGACTACTCAACGCGCCGAGCGTAGCAAACATCTTTGCCACGACTTGAAAGTTGCTGTCACTCCACCCGGGAAATAGGGCTAGACCAGAGACGAGAGTGCCACACACATCACCTGACGTTGCGTCTACGTTCTGCGCCTTTTCGAGCACGGTCGTCATTGCCTCAAGTCGTGCTTTCCAGTTAGCATCCTTCAGGCCAGTCAAGACGTCTGCGCCGACAAGCTCAACCATTCGCAACTCGACCTCATCTGATGGCACACTAGAATCAGATTTTGGAGCTGAAAGCGCCACAGAGCTAGTCTCTACTAGTGGTGCTGTAGTGCGTGCAGAGGAAAAAGATTTGCTGCCTTTCACGTCACGAGTCGCACTAAATGTAGATGATGGTGCCGCAACTGTGTTACTGCGCTGCATCACTGGTTCTGCAGTCATCGGTGCTACAGCAGTCTGCGAGGTAGATGCTACAGACGCTGCTGCAAGTTCTCCAACCTTTGACTTTTTAGACGCATCTAAATCTACTAATAAGAACTCAATCATCTTGACTCCGCCAGAAGTACGAGCGCACGACGCCAACGCCTCGAGAGCGCCGTTTCTTGCATCTCCATTGGAGGCACTCGTGCATTTTACGACACTCGACATGACAGTTTTATACAACCCTTTGATCTGAGGACGTTTCATTTCACTAAATGAAGCCGTCAACCACTTTAGCGTCTCTATTTGAACCTTGGGCACTTTATGCCCGAGCGCAAGCGCAATATCCTCGTGGACATCTTCAATATCGAAACAATACTTTGCAGCTTCACTAAGCGCACTTTGAATAGCGGCAATGACTGCTGATGTTTTATCCTTTAGCTTATCAAGCATGCCAGGAAGAAGAACTCGGGCATCTCGCGCCCAATCCTTACGCGCACCTTTCGCGAGTACCGCAGCCGCGCGTGCGGCTTCCGCAATGCACGCCACATTGCTATCCTTTGTAATCACTTGCTTCAACGCTTTGGAGACATCACCATAGTCCACAGAAGCTAGTTTTGGCGCATCAGCTAGTTTGGTTAATGTTTGAAGCGCATACAAGCGCTCTTGCCACTTTTTACTCACGATACCGTCCCAAAATTTGGGATTCTCGCCTTCACCTGGACGATCGAGAAGCGGTAAAATGTTCTCTGGCGATGCGTACTCGTAAGCATCAGGAACAGCACTTGACGCAGGTGCCTGTTCGATGTTCGTTGCTGAAGATAACATAGAGTTTGATGTCGAAGTCGTCGGTGCGTCTTCAATATCTACCTTTGCTTGGTCTCTGCGCAAGAACCTCGTCGGCCGAGCATTTGTTTCCACAGACTCTATGGCTTTATTCACTTCAGCCTGCATCGTTCCCCGCATGTTGTCTATCAAATCCCGCTTTACCGCACCTGGTCCAAGCCATTTCACCATCTCTAACGTAATATCTTTAGCTACTGCGCGCACCTTTGCATCTTTGGCGTCAAAGAGCGGCGCCAGCCCCTTCAAAATCATATTTGGCGGCACAACTTTGGGCGTACCGAACGTCTGCACCGCCATCAACACCGCGTTTGCCGCTGCAAGCGCTACTTTTGGCACCTTGTGCATCGTTGCTTTCAGCAACATATCTAAAACTGCCTCTGCTTGCTCAAGCTCTATCAATAACATGCAACACTCCGTCGAGCGCTCCACCGCCTTTTGCCGTCCGCTCAAGCCTTTTGCCGCCACACTCGCTAGAATACCCCCCGCGTGCCTCCCCGCGTATTCCTCGTCCGCAATCGTCAAGAAAGCTCTCGTAGCGTCTAACCCAGCATCTAGCGCAGCGGCGTTACCGTCTGAGCACGCCTTGTGCGCCGCGTCACCTGCGTGTACGAAAACATCCCAGCTGTCAGTCGGTTGCAACCTTCCGTTCATCACCCCTTTACGCGCGTTCAACGTCATCAGTGATGCACAAACACCACTATAAATATACGTACCAAACTCTCCGAGCGAACGGTCGTCGGAAATCGATGACGAACGCGCGCAAGTTGCGGATACATCTTCATACGCATCGACTCTCGCTTTCCAGTGCGCATGCGCCAGACGCTCGGGCATACTAAGCGCGCGCGCGGCGCGCAGGATGTCGGAGTCATCGCTCGACATCTTGTTTGAAAGGATTTCGACGGCTCGCGCGCGACGGTATCGGTGCGGCGCGTCGAAATGTGCCGTGAGGCGTTGGACGCTCGAGCTACGCGTAGGGGAACAACTCTCGGCGAGACGCGTCGTCACAAACTGAAGGGATGCACGCGGATTCGACGGCGATGCCGCTTGAGAGGTGCATAAACGATAATAAATACATTTTAATAATTACACGGGCGCTATGGAACATCTGTAGTCCTACGCCAATCATCGGAACCTGGAGGAGGTACTACTTTTGGCTTGGGCTTGGGTGGCGGCATCGAACTCGAAGGCGATGAATCGTTTCTTGGTAGACCAGATGGTGGCAGTGAACTTGATGATGGTGATGAGTCACCTTTGAGTGTGCTTGGAGACTTGGGAATTTCTCGCATGTCCTTTGCGAGCTGCTCGAAGCTCGGTCGTTCTCGTGGATTTGTATTCCAGCACTGCTTACACAGGTGCGCAATTTTTTCATCCATGTCTTCCGGAATCTCCAACGACTTGTTAGCGAAACCAACAGCACCGACGACTTGCATTGGATTTAAACCCGCCCATGGCTCACGCATCGTGGCAAGCTCCCATAAAATTACGCCAAATGAGTACACGTCGGCTTTCTCATCCGATTCTTCGTTGCGAAGTATCTCGGGAGCCATCCATTCTGGAGTTCCCGCTTGCGTCTTCGAGCTTACGTAGGTGTTTTGCTTGATTTTGCTCATACCAAAATCGCACACCTTTACCAGGAAATTCGCAGAAACGAGCAAGTTTGGAGACTTCAAGTCTCTATGCACAATCATCGGCTGAAACGTGTGCAAATAATGCATACCTCGGATGACGTCCACGCCCATTCTCATTCGACGTCGCATATCTAAGGCAGAGGCAACGGCCGGGTTTTGCTCGCGATGTAATAATTTGAACAGTGAACCACGATGAAGGAACTCAGTGATGATACTTAAGTTCCCTGGCACTGTCACGGCACCCATCAACAAGACTACATTTGGATGACGAAGTCGCCGCATGATGTCAATCTCATCAATAAATGCCGCTGCTAAGTTCTCTGAAATATCCTGATCTAGAATTCGCTTCACCGCGACTTCGGTACCTCGCCACAATGCGCGGTGAACCTCGCCAAAAGATCCGATACCAATGCGCTCGCCGAGTAAAATCTCGCTTGGATCAATAGTCAAATCAACCGCTATTTGAAGCTGTATCGGTGTTCCTGACTTGGGTTCTGGTGACTGCATCAAGTGCGGCGACATCATTCCAAACCGCGTGCCGGGCGTGCTATTGTTCTCAGACGGTTCTCGACTGAGCGTCGCCGGAGTTCCCATGGTTGGACTATCTGAAACATCAATGAGCGGAGCAGGCTCTGAAGTCACCGATGTCGTCTTTGAGTCACTGTTATAAGGCGTCTGCATCATCCCAGGGAACTCCATCAAGTTCAGCATCCTTTTAGAGCCACCACACATGACTATAATCATCACCGCGTCGTCGTCGCCGCAGTAAAATCGACCTCTTACTATTTGCGAGGGGATTTCAAGAAAATCTGCAACAGCCTTAAACATGATCGCCCGATGTCTCTGCAGGCCAACTTGTATTGAACCTAGTGGAAAAATCATGCTTTGATTTTCTGCCATCAACCTGGTGCGTTCGGCTTGCCAAATATCCGCAAGGTCCGCGTCGCTCTTTGCGGCACCCCCCATTCTTTCTACAATCAAGCGCGCGAGCTCCGGCGTCGCATCGCATCGATCCTCAATGTGCCCAACTTCATCAAAACAAAACGCTTCAAATTCTTGCAGTGATAAATCTGTCGTTCGGTCGATCAACGTCACCTCGCGATCACCCGGAGCTGGCCCCAAGGCTCTCAGCGTCTCGACGTCTGGCAACCTGTCTCCCAACGTGGCTTCCTCCCACGCGCCAGCAGGATAATACCATCCATCTCGCAAGCACTCACTAAATCCCAAGGAAAACTCCTGCCAGAATCTCTCCGCAATCGCCCGGCCGCCGAAACGTTCGCGAAGACTCTGTCTACGCGCTTCCAATAACGCCGCCGCGTCGTCGTCGTCGTCGCCGCGCGCGTTCAAAGACGCTTCCGACCCACCTAAAGACGCCGAAATCGCCCTTGCAAGGTCCGCTTGGTACACCTGATCGACTTGATCAACCGTTCGCATGCGTTCATCCGCCCATTGCGGCGCACGGACGCCGGTGTCGTGTACGAACGACGTTGCAAAGGCGTTCGAGAGCTGCTCCACGCCAATTGGATTCGGAAACCATTGCCGCCACGTCGTCTGCTGCTGAAGCTCATCGCCAGTGTTCGCGCTTGGACTCGGTGCGCGATCGTAGTATCCATCGTTTGCGTCGCGATCGGGCGATGGATCTGGGGAATTCGACATGGTTACGTCGCCCCGAAGGCGACGAGGCGCATTTTGAGGAGACGCGCGCGCGCGCCTCCCATGCGAGAGACGCATACGCGCGGCAAGGCGACGGAATCACGCGCGGAACGATGCGTTTAATGCAAGCTAAATTTCATTACGTTACGTTACACGCGTATGTATGGTTTAATGCGCTAAGGACAAGCCGCGGGGCGACGCGCGAAACGCGCCACGCGGCTTTCGGGTATACACGTCGCCGACTCAGAGCTCATTCTCCCTCCAAAGCCACGCGACAGGTTAAACTGTGCCATCACTCGCACGACAGCGGTCTAGTATCTATGACTGAGCTTTTCCTTCTCCTTGAAATCAAAGCAATACCTACACGGGAGCACGCGAGAGACGATCTCGTCAGTCGACGCGCGCTTTGAAAACTGATCCGATCGCCACGAGAACGCCTTTCCGCGCGCGCACACGCACGAACGCGCGCACACAAACACGCGCGCGCGCACACAAACACACGCACGAACACTCGCGCGCATCACCATCACGTACCACACCGTCGCCGCGAGCGGAAGCGCGCAAAACACCCCCGCATCCACGGCGCTGTCGCTCACGCGCTTCCCCATCCCTTTCGCCCAATCCTTGAACAAGCCGTGCATCACGCCCGTTTTCATGGGCGATAACGCATAGGTAATCTCGCGCAATCGCGTCGGCGTGCGTCCCATCTCTCGTCGTCGGCGTCGTCGCGATCTGACGCGCGTCGAGACGCGACGCCACGGCGTAGGGATCCAACGTCATGTGTGTACCCTGGGGTACACGCACATCGACCGCGGCGAGTCCCCCTGCCCGTGGTCATGATTGGTCGATGCATCGACGGCGGGAAAACTCCAGCGCACGCGACGGTGACGTCGTTGCGCAGAGTCGCGGTCGCCACGTCATTCGACCGCGCGCGCGAGCCGGTGTGTGTGCGTGAAAAGCGTGCATCTACATTTCAAACGTCGTCTCTCGCGTCGGTGCGGCGCACGAACGCGCGTGCGCCGGGGGTGTGTGCGGTGTTTTCGCGCCAATTGGCTGAGAATTTCGCATTGACATTGCGAGGTGACAAAACCATGGGTTCCGTGCATGATTCCGTGGAAGACTTGCATCCGATCGCGTCTAAGGTTGCGTACGCGCATTACGAGGATGATCACGCGCGTGGTGAGGGTGCGGGTGGGAAGACGGGGGTGATGAAGGGTGGGGAGAGCGGCGGCGGCGCGCGCGGCGTCTCGCGAGGGACGCGAAGCGCGTCGAGCGACTCTTTGAGCGCGTCGAGCACGCACCTGGAGGTGGAGGAAGTTGCGGAGAGGATAGCGGCGATGTCGCCATGGGCGGCAAAGGCGGATGAGGAGGCGTCAAATGCGAGAGCGTTGGCGTCGCGGGAACGCGACGCGGGCGAGCCTTTGTTGCGGGACAATCCCGATCGGTTTTGCTTATTTCCTATTCGATACAGCGCCGTGTGGGAGATGTATAAGAAGGCTGAAGCTAGCTTTTGGACTGCAGAGGAAGTGGATTTGACGTATGATTACAGAGATTGGGTGACGTTGAATGATAACGAGAGGCACTTTGTATCACACGTGTTGGCGTTCTTCGCCGCTTCTGACGGCATTGTGTTGGAGAATTTATGCGCTCGTTTCATGAATGATATTCAGCTTCCTGAAGCTCGGGCATTTTATGGATTCCAGATTGCCATCGAAAACATCCATAGCGAGATGTATTCGTTGTTATTGGACACGTACATTAAGGATCCCGCGAAGAAGTCAAACTTGTTTCGGGCGATCCACACGGTGCCCACGGTGGCAAAGAAGGCGGACTGGGCGTTGCGATGGATTGGAAGCGATGCCAGTTTCGCTGAACGTCTCGTTGGTTTTGCATGCGTTGAAGGCATATTTTTTAGCGGGTCATTCTGCGCAATCTTTTGGTTGAAGAAGCGCGGCTTGATGCGTGGGTTGACTTTCTCCAACGAACTCATCAGCCGCGATGAAGGTTTGCATTGCGACTTTGCATGCTTGCTCTACAACATGTTGGAGAATCCCTTGTCAGAAGAAATGCTTCATCGCATCATTGGCGATGCAGTGACGATTGAGAAGGAGTTTGTGTGCGACGCTTTAAGCTGCGCGCTCGTCGGCATGAACGCCGACCTCATGAGCACCTACATTGAGTTTGTCGCCGACCGCCTCCTCGTGCAGTTGGGTGCGTCTAAGCTTTACAACGCTGTGAACCCATTCGACTGGATGGAGCTCATCTCGCTTCAAGGCAAGGCTAACTTTTTCGAGCACCGTGTGGACCAGTACCAAAAAGCTGGCGTCATGCACAGCGCCGACGACAACCACGAATTCCGAACCGACGTCGATTTTTAAGCAGTAAATCTTTGTTTGAAGAGGACCCAATTTATTACATCCACTTTAATTCCGTTCAATAGATGAGTTTTAATTATGATTGTGCATTGCATATTAAAAGGTAACGTGAGTTTGGATGGTTTGCTAAGCGCTGAACAAGCTTTGTTCCTTCTTCATTGTGTGTAAATTTAATCATTACAAATCTATTTTTGCTATCCAGCGCCTATCGCGCGTCATCTATGATCCTCGTATAACCACTCGTCAAACTCCAGTCTATTCGGGCCGAAAACGACACCATCAAACAGAGATTTCGGTTTGTGCTTTACTGGTAAGTTGTGAACCTCGCGCAAGGCGTCACACAACTTCACATACGTCCCGCTCGAGAGCGACGTCTTCTCAGAATCGATAGCGTTCAAGATCTTCGTCGCTAACTCTTGCGCACGCGTGGGTTCATTGTCTTCCATTGATTGTCTTTCATCCTCATCGCCATCCCTGAAGACAAAATGCTCGTCCTCTGGTCCATATTCGCTCGCTCCGTACAGTTTACGCCAGATCTGTTTCAGCGCCTCGAAGAGAGCGCATTCCCTTTCGCCTCCAACGCTCGCAAAATGCGCCGCCCTATTCATCACCCGTCTGCGTTCATGTTTGTTCAGTTTAATAAATCTCAACAATTCCGCCGCAGCTGCCTGTCCTTCGCGCTCCGCAATCTTGAGCGCGTCGTCGAACCCGTTCACGGGTCCCGCGCGACAAAACGCCCACGCCAAGATATCCACGCGACCCGCACTCGCGGCCTCCCACGTCGACGCGCATTCATACGCGCTCCCATGCGTTTCGTACAAGTGCTTGAGCTCTTCTAAATTTCCCTCCCGCACCGCGTCGAAGGTTCCGCGAAGGTTGTATTCGGATTCGGATCGTCGCACCGGCGGCACCCCGACGATGCCGCAGCGCACGCACGAAAACGGCGGCACGACGCGACGCGGCGGTCGTTTCGCCCGACGAGCGCGCGGACGTTCGCGCGAGACTGCGTTGTTTGCGTCGCGCGCGTCGTCGTTCGGCGCCATCGCACCGCGCGTCGAGGTGTGACGGCCGCGCGCGACCGCGATCGGTCGCGGGTGCCGAGGTGCCGCCCAAGGTGCCAAGTTTGAAACGAGCCGACCGCCGCCTTTCGCGAGGGCGGTTGACGGCGCATCCGACGCGCGGGGAAAACGCGAACGAGCCCGTTCGAACGTGCATGGACTATGCGTGCTTTATTAGTATATTACACTGCGTCTTCGTATTCGACTTTGTGAGGAACCGCCTCGAGCGACACGGCGCAGAACCCGTGCTTCAAACTCTTGAGATACGCCGAGCGGCGGAAATGACGCGATAAAGGTAGGTGCTCGACTTCGTTCTCGAGTGAACTATCCCGAAAGGCGATGTGGCTGGAACACTGAAAACACATTGGAGGAGGTGGAAGGTCGAGCACGCCAAGCTGTTCGGCGATGGAAACGGCGCTTTCGCCGTCTTCACAGAAGACAGAGCCATTCTTGTACAGAGCGCGTACAACTTTATCGTTCGACAGAATTTTCACTGGGCGTAAGCCCAAGCGCTCTTTGAACTCAAACTTAAATTCTCCTTCTCGCGCACATTCATCCAATCGTTGAACAACCATTTCATGTAAGCTTTTCTCCATATCAAACATCCCGCCGACCAAGTCAACGTCCCGGTGCGAGCGCACCGCTTGTGTCGAATGAAAGAGCACTTTTGCCGTCGTTAGATACGCCGCACGCTCTAAATCATCCATCGTTCTCTCGGCCAAGTTGAAGAAACTACGACACATTCTACCGTTGTGGATTCGTGTGCGAAGGTCACGACATTTTGCGCACGCGTCTTGTTTGCAACGCGAACAAGAGTCGAGAGCATCCTCCCAAGCGCACAACAGCGTGCGCACCTCGTCACGGTTGAGCTCTGCCGAACCATGACGATCTTGATTCGGCGTCTCGACATCGCCAAGATCGTCATCGCCTTCCGGGACGTCCGTTCGCTCGACCGTGCGCGCGCGTTCGTCGTAATCACACAAGCTCTCGACCGAGTAATCCTCGTTCAAGTCCTCGTTGAGCAAGTGCGACTCCAATTCCTCCGCGGTAACCTGAACGACCTTTGGGATCTCGCGCGACCATCGTGTGTTGCCTGTAGCGCCATCAACGTATGCATAGATCGTTATCGTGGCCGGCCCTGAGTGATAACGTCCGTAGCCGAACTTCCGTCCGGCACCGCGCATGCGCGGCATCGCATGAGGGCGCCGGGACGTCTTCGAACACGCCTCGAATAGCGCTCGCGCTAGAGTGAACGATGATGCGCACGGTGACCGATAATGAGCGGTGATAGGAGCGCACGACGTTCGTCACTCCGAGTTGCTTGATTGGTTGACACCGCTCTATTCGGTTGGCGACGAGTGACGCACCGCGGCATACGCACGCGCACGTAGGCAGTGACGCGTTTCGATTGACGGTGTAATCTCGTTTAATTATCATTGTGCATTGCATATTAAAAGGTTACGTGAGTTTGGATGGTTTTCTAAGCGCCGAGCAAGCTTTGTTCCTTCTTCAAAAGCTTTGCCACCTTGAGTTGGCCAGTGATGGCCTTGAAACCAATCAAAGCCGCAAGACCGAACGCCACCTTGGCATACAACACAAGACTACTGACATACATCACGACACCGACGTTGACGGCGGAGCACGCGATGATTGCCTGCATGGTGACTTGCTGCATGATGGCGACGCGGTCGAGCGCGCGCTCCGCTTCCAAAGCGCGAACGCGAATTTTGAGCTTACCGTTCTCAATGCGCTGGATGACGTCAGCAATGTTGCTGACAGCATCCGGGCCCTTGAACAAGTTGATCACGGCTCTGGTTTGGGCGTCAGCACGGCGCAACCAATCGCGTTGCGCCGTGACGACTTGCGGCGGTAAAGAGTTCGGGTTCGCCTCAATGAGCAAGTTGCGCGCGTACGGCGCAGCAATTTCGGAAATGTCGAACTTCTTGTTGAGCGTCTTACCGATACCATCAAGGACGGAAAAGGCGCGCTGTGTATGGTGTGAAAACGAAAATAAAATTGGTTAGTTGTCATTCTTGTGATGCGTCGTCAGCGCTCGCGCTCGTTTATGAGTTTGCTCAGAGAAACCACAATGCTGAAAGTAATCAACGTAGGGCCGAAACCCACACACATTCATCGAAAATATTATCTAGATAGCGTGTTCTCATCAGTGCAAACGGTCGCGTCGTTGTCGAATTTCGAGCCGTCGATACTTACCACAACAAACGTAAACTCAGCCGGGAAACGGAACGGTTGATCCTTGCTCACGACTAACAAATCTTCACCAATGTTGGTCAAGATGCGTTTGCGCACAGCCTTTTTCTCTTCCTTGGTACGAGGAGCTTTGAACTCGGCTTCGAATTCCTCTTTGTTAGTGTCACGAGCCTTCTTTTGTGCGTTGATGCGCGCATCAAACTGAGACAAGAAGAAGTCCGCCGTGCGTCTCACAGCGGTGAGATCCGCGCCAGTGTCAACAAGCACACCCATCTTCATCAAAGCCTTGACAGCGCTATCACTTTGCCCTTCATACGTTGCGTAGAATAAGTCTAACAAGCCATCACGAGTTTGAGTCGGGATGCGGCCCATCATACCGTAATCGTACACAACCAAACGACCTAAACCTTCCGGATCGCCGGCGTCGACGGCGACGTTACCAGGGTGAGGGTCGGCGTGGAAGAAACCAAATCGTAAGACTTGTTGCAAGTATGCCTCGACAGCGAGGCGAGCCATACGATCCGGGTCGATGCCCAAAGCCTTGATCTTCTCCACGTCATTAATCTTCACAGCTGGCGCGTATTCCATGCACAGCGTCTTCGTCTTGGTGAAGTCCCAGTAAATTCTCGGCACCTTAATCCAATCGGAACCCGCGAATTGCGCGCGGAACTCTTCAGCATTCTTCGCCTCGTTAGTGTAATCGACTTCATCGTACAACACACGAGCGGTTTCGTCGAAAATAGCAACCCAGTCGCGCGCGGCGCCATCCGTCTTTGGGTCGACGTTTTGCAACCACTTGGCGATGACGCGCAAGTTCTTAAGATCCACGTCGAAAATCTCCTTCAATCCAGGGCGCTGAACCTTCACAATGACTTGCTCGCCGGTAATCTTCAATTGCGCACGGTGAACTTGCCCTAAAGACGCCGCCGCGAGTGGGGTATCTTCAAAGTTGTCAAAGAATTGCTCCACCGGGCCCCCGAGCTCGCTCTGGAGAATCTCCTTTGCCATGGCTGTCGGGAACGGCGGCACACGATCTTGCAACTTTTCAAGCTCACGAATGAACTGCGGACTCAACACATCAACACGAGTAGAGAATTGCTGACCAATCTTAATGAATGTAGGCCCAAGTCGAAGCAACCCGAGTCGGAGCCAGTTGGCCAGTCGTTCCAAGCGAGCAATTCTCTTCTCCTCCGTGTAGCCACCCTTGTACGACCACTTCACTCCGATGAAAACGCGTCTAAACACAAAAGCGAAAACGAACGACCAAATTTCAAACGACCGCGCGATCGTCCCCACGGACTTCAACCGCCCAAAGTTCAACGGCGGTTCAGAAACCACGACGTCGTCCCCATCCTCCTCGTCGTACGTCTTCGCGTTCACAAACTTCTTCGGCTTCTTCGCCTCAGCAGTCACCGCACTCCCACTCGTCGACGCCGCCACATCTGCTTCCTTCTCAGACGCCAACGCCGCCTCCAAACCCTTCAACGTTTCGCTCTTACACTCCTCATCCTCGAGGCACTTCTCGATCTCCTCCGTGCGCGACCCGCCGTCGGACTTTGACGCCGTCGGGTTCGTCACCGCGCACCGACGACCGTGTCGCGCGCGACCCTCCTGCGCGACACCCACGCGCGCGTGCGTCATCCCCCGCGGCGTCGGCACCGCGCTTAATCGCATAAAACGTTCGCGCGCAGCTCGCGAGTCCCCGCTGGCATTCGCGCGGGTGTGGATAATTCCCCGGCGCGTCGCGCCGCTGCCGCCGCGCGCGCGGTACGCGTGCGCCGTCGTCGACGACGACGACGACGTCGACGCGACGGAGGCGAGCATCATCGCGGCGTGCGTGCGCGCGTCGCGATATAGCGAGTCGCACGCGGCGTTGGGCACGGACCGACGGCGCCGCCGACGTCACGTTCTTATCCTTTGGATATTTTCGCCAATTCGCCAATCAGGACCAGGGACGTGGCCGCACACGATGAGGGTCGACCAGAAACCAAGAACACCAAACGGAATGAAATGACGCCGCGCTGTGCGGCTGAAACGCGCGCGTTTGGAAACCATGCGTGGTGTTTGATGCGGTGCGTGCGGTGCGTGCGTGCGTGCGTGAATGCATGCATGAATATGTGTATGAATATATGTATCAGTGGTGTGCGTGTGAGGGTGGTGCGGATGCGCGCGTTGGGAGGGGCTGAACGCGCGGCGTCGGCGTTTACATCGAACGCGCGAGTTCGAGTAACATGGATTTCACGCCATCGTTGTGCTGGATTCCGGCACGCGCGGCGTCGCATTCGCGAGTGACGGATGCGCGCTTGGTGGCGATTTTTTGAGCGAAGCGTTCGGCGCTGGACTCGGACGCGCGGGTGATGTTGGCGAGTTCGCGGGAAAAGCGCTCGTCATCCGCGGCGGCGGCGGATTTGATGGCGTTGAACTCTTCGTACGCGGCGCGGAGCTGAGACTTGAATTCGTTGGTCAATGTATCGACGCGGTCTTGAATGGATTTTGCCGCGGCCTGGTGATCTCGGGCGGCGCGCGATGCTTCGGCGGCGAAACGCTCAAAGTCTTGTTCAATTTTGCCAGTCAATTTGCGAGACGCGGCTTCAGCTTCAATTTTGAATGAATTCACCAACGAATTGATACGTTCGCGCGTGATGCGGCGGTTGCGCTCGGCCAAAGATTTCATCATTTGCTCTAAACTTGCCATTTCGTCGCCTGGAATGATGGTGGAAAATTTCGACGACTTGGGCTTGCCCGAGCGCGACTTGGTTTTGGCTTGAGCTTTCCCAGAAGACAGAATTGGAGAGATTTCGTTGGAATCGTTGAAGAAGTTTGACAATGGCGACCATGTGTCGTCTGTACCGTTAACACGTTCGTCGTCATCGTCATCATCGTCAAAATTGATGTCTTCAAACGTCACTGGTGGCGCCGTCGACTGCTTCTTGAGAATGCCTCCACCGGTTTTCCAATCGGCGACGCTATCGATAAGACCAGAACGAGGACGCTTTGCACCAATCGCCGTCGTCGGAATAGAGTCGTCATCTTCTTGAGTAGCTTTGTTCATCGTTTTTGGTACTTTGAGCGATGCTGCTGGAGTTTTGAACACAGATTTACCCGGAGGACGTCGTTGCGCGGAACGTTGCAAATTGGCGACGACGCACGAATACTCTTCACGCTGCTTCTTGTTCGTGCCTTTAGCCTTGATCATTTTCAAAAGTGCTGGAATATCATCAAAAGTCCACTCTGCGTCATCTTCACTTTGAGAATCATTCTCAGATTCTTCGCGGCGCGGCGGAGCGACTTGAGTCGGCGGTGGAAGAGGTGACGGAGAAAAGTCCAAGCGGCGCGCCTTGACGGGCAATTTCTCTGGCAACGCGGTGTCGAGTTCTTCTTCTTCTTCTTCCACGAGATCAAAATCTTCAATCGTATCATCTAATTGTTCATTGAGTTTCTTCATCCCCACTTGCTTGGCTTTGCGCGACGGGAGTCGTTTGACTGGCTTGGACGGCATCGACACCGCGGCGCGGACGGGACCAGTCTTTGGCTCGTCAGATTCGCTTTCAGATGATGAAGAAGAATAATCGAAAACCAACGGTTTCGCCTTAGACTTGGACTTTGGTTTTGCCTTTGCCTTTGCCTTTGGTTTTGCTTGTGCCGATGTTTTCTTCGCCGCCGCCTTCTTCGCCGCTACGGGCGCTTTCTTTGGCTTTTCTTCGGACAACGCTTTTTCAAACGTTTCCTCGTCGACGTCGTCGTCCTCGGCTTCGAGATCAATGTCCAAGTCCAAAATACCAGTAGAAACCTTTTTCGCGGGAATTAAATTTGAATCAGTAATGTACAAATCAATGACAGTGCTGTGCTTGCTCATTCTGAAGAACTGCTCTAAAATAGCCGGCATGTTGTGCTGTTGAAACTCAACTTGGATCCAGGCGTCGTCGCGCACGTCGTACGGATCATCGCACGCCAAACCAATCGGCTTGCTGCGAATACCGATGTGCATGACGTTTGATGAGGGCATAGAAAATGTGCGAATGTCCGAATATAAGATATCCACTGGCTCAGCGCCATCACTGCCGTCCAAGATTGCGTGCGCGGAGAGCATATCCGTACCAAAGTTCACCCAGTCGTCAGACATTTCAAGCGCGCCAAAACGCAATGACGTCGCTTCAAAACTCGCCACGGTCGCATTGCTTCCTTGCGCGGCGTTGAAATGACGAACCAGTGTCTTGAGAGCTTTAAACATGAGCGCATTGTTCTTAATCTTGAACAAGTCCTTAAATTGTGAAGACACGTGCGTAAACACCGTCGACGCGACATCCGCGTCGAGAAGATTAGCCTTGACGAGTCGGAACAAAAGCTCACAGATGTGCTTTTGACAATCAAAGTCACCGCATTTCAAGAAAACAGTAGATAATGCCGTAAGATTCTCAAACTCTGCGCGACGATTACGCTTACCACTTGAGGCTGGGCAGAGAATATCCTTGAGCGCCGTGGACGTATCGACGCACCCTTGCGTGATCGATTTCAAGCACAACAACGTCTCACGTCGCATAGACGGAGGTAAATCATCGATAAGAATAAAATTGAATGCAGATTTCACCAACGGCTCCCACTTTGCCTTCCCATGTGCGTCTTCATCGAGTAATAATTGAGAAATAATCCAAACAATATCCACAAAGATGTCGCGTTCGCGTTGCGGCAGAGCGTCGCGCGCGTTGCCGCCGCGCGCGACGCGATCAGAATAACGCTGAAACGACTCAATCAACGACGCACGAGCGTCATCGCTTTTAATATCTGCAGTAATATCGGCGTGATCAACGACGATTCCCGTCAACGCGCTCAACGTGTCGATATCCCACTCGCTCGATGGCGCTTCCAACTCCTAACCGATCGACGCGCGGGTCAGTCGCTCGCGCGCCGACGCAACGCGCGCGCTCAAAATACGCACACAGATGCACTCACTCGCGAATACATACACGCGCACGCGCAAGAGAGAACCCACGACACAAACGCACCTTTGCCAAGCACGCACACGTCCCCGCGAATCCTCGCGACGTTGACACGTACTCCCGCTTCGCCTTGTCGCTCGCCGCGCGAATCGTTCGCGTAAGCAACGCGTTCGCGTCCAACCCATCCCCGCGCTCATACGTCTCAATCACCCCCTGTGCGTCACAGTGAAAACGCACGAAACGAAATTAGTACGTACATCGCACGCAATCAAACCACTCTCTCTCGCGCGCGCGCGCGCTCGCGCATATACGCCGACGCAACGTCTCAAATCTCGAACACCGCGTCCGAGACATCCCCGACTCCGCGCGACTCCGCGCGACGACGTCGTCACGCACCTCTAACGACCCCGCAGAAGTCATCGAACGCGATGTCATGCGCGCGTTCGTCCCACGCGCGGGCGCGAGCGTGTCCGCGGTGGCGTCTCGCGGTCGCCGTGCGTCGCGGAATGACGACGGTGGGTGCTCGGTTTTCATCCATGGCGTGAGTGCCTTGATTTGACACGTGACGTAACGCTTCGTTGGGCGTTGGCGTTACTCGGAGCGATACATGCGCGGCATTCACCGACGCGAACGACGCGGGCGCCGACGCGTCGCGAGAACGTGGAGTTTACGGGGAATAAATATGACGGCGGATGACGACGCGGTGAGGACGCGATTGATGAATTTATCCATGTGCTTGAGCGAGGATTATCCCGACGTGAAGGAGCTCGGCGCGAAGGAGTGCGCGAGGTGCGAAGAGGAAGAGATTCGGGCGTATTATGAAAGTGGTGGGGCGAAAGTGCCGCGCACGGTGGTGGAAGTGAGAGAGAAGATGTGTGCGCAGGCTGGAGGTGGGCGCGAGGAGATGACAGATGCGGCGATGCGATGGACGGCGAATGATATGCAGGAGCGTTCGGAGAAGAATGCGCACGTCGGCGCGGCGAAGGATTATCGTCGATGCGTATTTGCGCATGGGATTCCGTATCGATCGAATGGATTATTTCCACTGAATGATGCGCTTTTGACAGAGTTTACTGCAGATGCGACGTTGAAGCCGTTTCAAAAGGCCATCCCTGGGTACGAGCAAGGGAGCTTTTTGTCGTGCGAATCATGGGCAGTCGGCGACGACGCTGCCGCGCGTGGACTTGATCTTCGATACTTTTATCGCGAATTCGTGCAAGGGAATCAATATCCTGAGCTCGTTGCGTGTGCGCGCGTGGGTGACGGAGGTGCGATTGGCTTGCAGACGTGGACGCTCGCGCACGGCGGATGCATCGAAACCATCCTCGATGAGACGACTGCAGAATTAGTCAAGTGCTACACGGCACCATGCTGCGTCACAATTGAACTGAATGCAAAAATAAAAAGACCTCTTCCCTTGCATACCACGGTGAAAATTCACGTGCAAATCAAGTCCATAGAATCGAATGGGTTGAGAATATGGACCACGGCGCAAATCACTGACCCGACGGCAAAACGAGGAGAAGAGCTCATCGCCAGCTGCGAAGCTCAGTTGTGCGATGCTGGGATGCTGACACGAATGCGAATGTAATATACACTACTTCTAAGCCTATGTTCATCGTCTAAGTGCTAAACAACGCGCGAGCGTCGTTAAATGTCCAAAAAAGAGCTTGCCAGGAGGAGTTCCAACGCCTCGTCACTTTTAATCTCAAACGTCGGCATTTCTTCGTACCCCGTCTCTGGATTTGACAATCCAACGTGCCGACGCCTGTGTTTGCAGTACTCTAACACCCTTTCAAGCGTTGATGTGGGGATCATGCTCAACTTTACCACTTGCGTGCGTTGCTCCAGGAAGTTACCTTTGGAATTGAGCATGCGCCGCAGCATGGAACTCGCGCTCACGAGACCGTATTCGACGACGAATTCATCCCCGTCGGCACTGACCAACGTGATCATTGTCTTTGGGTCGAGTTCTGAGGTCGACATGGCGATACGCGTCCGCACATGCGCGCGCTAGTGTGAGGATGATGAGTTGGGCCCTCGGAGGAGGGCATAGAGTTGAAGAGGAACATGGTGCATAAAAGTGGTACGTTTTGCATTACAGGTAAAAGGCTAGAGTAAACAAGAATCGGTACAGGGACATCATTATCATCATCATGCTCGCTGTCGATAAGCCGCTATGTTCTTTTCAAAACGCAACCGTAGAGAGTCGACTATGCGAACGGTGAAACCGTGTATGTGTGTCGTCGTCGGTGACTTAGCAACCACCGCGCAAGCGCAACACCAAGTGGAGCGTAGACTCCTTTTGGATGTTGTAATCGGCGAGAGTGCGGCCATCTTCGAGCTGCTTACCGGCGAAAATCAAACGCTGCTGGTCCGGCGGGATGCCTTCCTTGTCTTGAATCTTCGCCTTGACGTTGTCGATGGTGTCCGAAGACTCCACTTCGAGCGTAATCGTCTTACCAGTGAGCGTCTTGACGAAGATTTGCATACCACCGCGCAAGCGCAACACCAAGTGGAGCGTAGACTCCTTTTGGATGTTGTAATCGGCGAGCGTGCGGCCATCTTCGAGTTGCTTACCGGCGAAAATCAAACGCTGCTGGTCCGGCGGGATACCTACGCACGAATTCACAAACCAAATCACATTCGTCAGTCATCACACAATCATCATAAAACACACGACATCAACGCCAACAACGTCCCATCCCCCACCGCTCTCCCGCGTTGACCGACGCGAGGCGCCCTTCCGACGCCTTCCAGAATTGCCTCCTCCCTCGGACCACACGATCTCGCCCTCACGCCCCACGACCGCGCGCGCACCCACCCAACACCCCACACATCCCTCACCCATCACCCCTTCCATCGTTCCACCCCGCCAGCGCGCGCACGCTCTCGCGTTCCGAGCCGTCGCGTCGCATAATTCTCAGATCATCACGCGACGTCGATCGGTCGATTGTCCCACGCACCTTCCTTGTCTTGAATCTTCGCCTTGACGTTATCGATGGTATCCGAGCTCTCGACCTCGAGCGTGATGGTCTTCCCGGTGAGCGTCTTGACAAAAATTTGCATCGTGCGTGTTCTGTGCGTTCGGTGTGTGTGCGTGCGTTCGCAGCAGCAGCAGCGCGCGCGTGAATGGCGTCGGCAATCCGCCGCTGACGCGACGCACGACGGTCGACCTTCCAAAGTTCGATTTTGAAATCCAACTCGGACGTCGAGGAGGAGCACCGCCCTGGTCGCGATCGGTCGTTTGGGTGTGCCATGTGATTTTATCAAAACCACATGGGTGTGACGCGATCATGGGCGTATGTGACGTCACACTATGGAGCTATCGAACGCGTGTGGGGCGATGGCCTTGGGGGCTGGTACGCCGAATGTCCGAACGAGCGCCCACCCAGGCGTCGGGTCCGAGTCGTCGACGCCCGCATTCGCGCGAGACGCCGTCGGAGGACGGGTGCGCACGAGAACGAGAGCGAGTGGTGTGTGTGTGCGCACGAGCGCGCGCGTGATTGACACGGATCGGCGTTCGTCGTCGCGTGATTGGTTGGATTTCCATGCTCTCGCGCGCACCGACGAGCGGCTCGGGGCGCGCGATCGCATCGTCGGTGCGCGCGCTCGTGAGTCTCGGTGCGGGACCGAGCGCGTCGAGTGAGGGGTTGAAGTGTTGGAACGCGAGCGTGAGCGCGGTTTTTGCGAGATTTGCGTCGAAGAAGCAAGGTGGTTCGTCGAGTAACGGGCGGGATTCCAACGCAAAGTATTTGGGGTTGAAGCGAGGGAACGGGGAAGTCGTGCGTCCGGGGCACATTATAGCGCGACAGCGAGGCACGAAGTGGCATCCTGGGATTAATTGCGGGATAGGGAAAGATCATACGTTGTTTGCGCTCGTACAAGGCAAGGTGAGCTTTAGTACGGATAAACTCAAGCAGCGAAAGTTGGTGCACATTACGCCGCTGAGCGCAGACCATCCCAGGTTCATCGAAGGCTTGGCGTAAAATAGAGTTTCAATTTTAGCACATACCACTTTAGGAAGAGATCATCATGTTGAATGGAGTATTAGCGTCTTTATCGCAAGTAGCGAAGACGCACGACACGGGTGGGGTGGAATTCTGGCACCAGCCCGACCGCGCGGGTTGGCTATACAAGCAAGGCGACGTCATCTCCACGTGGCGCCGCCGCTGGTTTGTCCTCAAAGATGGTCGATTATTCTGGTTCATGAACGAGAATGTCACCCCCGAGAGTAAAACCCGAGGCGTCATTGACCTCAGAAATTGTCTCTCCGTCGCCAGTGCGATTGAAAAAACAAATAAAGAGGGCTCTTTCGAGATTACGTGCGACGGAGAAACCAAATTTTTCATCGCTGACGACGAAGATATCAAAGACCAATGGCTTTCAGCCATCGGTAATTGCATTGTTCGTGCCTCATTTGCCATTTCTGATCACGTTTCGTACTATTAGTTCATTTCATAGCCTCGTTCAATGCCAAAACCAACATCAAATCAACGCTCCACGCAACCTCCTAGTCAAACTTCGACAACGACAGCTGGTCGTCACATCGCACCTCGCAAACGACGCCCCACCGCCATGACGCGCGAAACGCGCACGCGTAATCCAGTCTCATACGCTGATTCTGGATCGAGTACGCCCGCATGGATGGTACGTATCGCCCGTCTCTTCGTCGTCGACCGAAATTCTTCCCCATGCGCGCGAATGCAATTCTGTCCGTTGTCGTTTGAAACATCAGCCATGAATGGCGACCGCATGCGCGAACGATGGAGTCTATGGGGGTTGTGATTCCTTGTAGAGCTCGCGCGTGATGACTGCGTGCGATGTGCCTGGTGGTGGTGATCGACGCACGCGTCCTTCGGGATTGCGACGGGGTTGAGCTGTCGCGAGCGCTTAAGTCCCCTGAACCGCCGACGTCGGGAGAGACGGTTTGCGAGGGAGCGATAGTACGCGAGAGAGGGGATGATTTGTGGTGTGTGCGTCGTCAATGTACTAATGAGTGTTTTTTTTGTTTTGTGTCGCGCTTACGTGTGCAGAAATCGACAAAGGCGTTTACGAAGGAGCCAGAGGCGCGCGAACGTAAGCCTCGAACGGTGGAGAAGGCGAAAAAGGCGCCGGCGTCGGTGACAAAGCGGACGCCAACGAAATCCGTAGCGGCGGAGGATGATACGGCAGTGGGAGGGGCTACGGCGAAGCGTGGGCGCGGAAGACCGCCGGGAACGACGAAAGCAGCGATGGCGAAGAGAACGGGTGGGGGGAAGCCAGAAGCGGGCGCAAAGGCGGGCGTTTCGAGAAAAGTGAGCGCGATGGCCAAGGCGGCGGCGATTGCGAAAGAAGGATTAAAGCGACCGGCAAAATACTTTGAATCTAGCGATCGATCGACTTCAGGGCGTAAGGTGCCGAAACGTGCGTCTGAGTCTTCACCAGGGTCCGATGGCGATAGTCCCGATGTTTTCTTACGTCGCGTGAAGACGCCGAGCGAAAAGACGCCGCCGCGAGGCCGAGGTCGCCCTCCAGCGAGTTCGAAGCTTGGTCACGCTGCAGCGGCAGCCAAGGAGGCGGCTAATCGGGCCAATGGCATCTTAAATGCTAACGAGGGTCACATACCGCAGTCGACGGCGTGGAGTGGTGCGTATCGTATGCTCCAAACGTCGCACGAAAAGCTCCAAGCCAAATACGACAAGCTCAAGGCGCAGAAGCTTCAAGATATGTTGAAAGAAGCCGACCGGCAGCAAGGAATCTTACTGGAACATGAACGCAAAGCTGATGAGTTAGTGCACCATTTGCGCAGCGAGGCGGATCGTCAGCGTGACATTGCATCGCGCGCGGAAGGCGCGAATGAAAAGGCGTACTCGCTCGAGCGCGAAAACGCCGAGCTTCGCGAGACGGTGTTGGCGTACCAAGGTAAGATGTTACGTATGGAACAAGAATTGGACGCCAAGCGTTCGAATAAAATAGATGAGATGCAAGCTGGTGCGAGTGGTCGAGACCTTACATCATACGGGCTCGAGGCCCTCACTGGTTTACGTTGGGAACCGTTACCGCGCGGCATGCATCGCTTCACGCACGTCTCCACCGGTTTCAGCTTCCAACTTAGCGCCGCGGAGGACGAGGATCATCAACCCTGTGGAATCGACCCTTTTCAGCGTCCAAAACCAGGCGACAAAGTCGCACATGAGATCACGTTCTTCCCGGTTAACGAGGGTTCCATCGGAGGCGCCGTGCCCCCGCTCTTGGCCGACCCCATGGATTTCGACACCACCGACATGCCCGTATTCACCACTAAATTACTCCAAGCCCTGTACAACGCCAAGATTGCTCTCGCACAAGCACAAACGCAAGGTGCAAGCTACTCTCGGGCGTAGTGTTTCCACGCACGCACTCGTTCACACAATATTAGCCAACCAATTTGCAATTGAACACCAACCAACACCGAGACCGCTGCACACGCCTGGCGTTAAACACCCAAACGATTGGCGCTGGTTGGATTTCAGATCTCCGCACACGCCCGCGCGCGATGACGACGCCATCGAGCACGATGCATGAAGACGACCTCGACACCGAGTCCCGCACCGTGAGCGGGCTCATCTTTCAGATGACCACGCACGTGAGCGCGTTTAAGCGCTCCGTCGACGTCCTGGGCACGGGGAAGGATACGCGAGAATTACGCGCCAAGCTCCACGACCAACGCGAGAAGCTCGGGGTGATGGCGCGAGATGCGTCATTGGCGGTAAAACGATTAGCACAGGCGGTGACGAATGCGGTGGATGTGGATGATGAGGACAAGGCGGCGCACGTAGCGAAGCATCAAAAGTTGGTCAAGGATTTCCACGCCGTGTTGAAGGATTTTCAAAAGGCGCAACGGACGTGTGCGGAACGTGAGTCGACGTTCTTACCGCAAAAGGGTAAGAAACAAGCGTCGTATGGGACTATGGATGAAGAGCAAGCCGGAGCCGGGGATGGTGAGTATCAGCAGGAGAGTCAGGTTCTTATGCAAGAGCGCGGGCGAAGCGATTTTGCACAAATTGACAGCGAGTTGGAATATAACAACGCGTTGATCGAAGAGCGTGAGCGCGGGATTTTAGAAATCCAACAGCAAATTGGAGAAGTTAATGAAATTTTCCAAGATTTGGCGGTGTTGGTGAACGAACAAGGGTCGATGATTGATGACATTGAGGCAAACATTGTGAGTACAGCGGTGCGCACCAAGGACGCGCAAAAGGAACTCACAAAAGCGGACAAGAGCCAGCGGGCGGCGCGTAATCGATTGATTTGCATCGTCATTGCAGTGCTCGTCGCTCTCATTGTACTCATCTTGTTCTTGCTCCAGTAATGGAACGTTGGGCAGTGATATTCCTTTAGCTACCGGTAGCTCGCTTGTTGTGTATAATAAAATCATATCATGTCTTCTTACAATCCACTTTCTATACGTCAAGTCGCGCTTCTTCTATGGTCTTGTATCCCTTTGGAATCTTAGGTAAAAGTCTGACGGCATCGTTGAACTCGGTGATGAGTAGCTTGATAAGTTCGAGTCTCGAAGGCGTGAGCGCGCGAGGTTGAAAGAATGTCTGCAGTTGCAATCCGACGCTCTCATCCCACTCCGGTGGGAGAGGGATTTCGGTGAGAATATACGGTCCTTGCCCGTATTGTCCTTCACCGTAAGATCGCTTGTCCCACTTCCACAAGAACTTGTCATTCTTGTCGTAAATTTCCGAACCCCATGTGTAGTGCAAGATGAACGCGTTGCCGAGCTGCGAATCCGCAGGAGGCTGCGCCATGAGTAAGCTTTCTGGGTTCACAGCTAATCTATGATCGATCCCACTCGCCAATGCGGCGAGATCATAGGCGTACATATCACGAACCCATCCCAATTCTTTGCGAACTTCTTCAGGGGTCTCGGTTTCATTGACAAATTTAGCCCAAAGTGGAGCGATTTTTCTCAAATCCACCGTATTAACAACTGACGGTGCGTTTCCAGTTGGCGGCATCGTCTTGCCGCCTTCAAAGTATTGCGGATAATTTTTCTTAAGCGTTGCTTGCACCGGACTCATGTATCCAAATCTAAAGCCCATGGCTTCACCTTGAGGGAGAAGAATCGACGGCGACGGCGTCTTGACGATGATGTGATCCGTTTCAACCATGACAACGTGCGAACATCTCTCAGAATCCGCAGTCTCAAGCCATTGAGTGACAGCTTGAGAACGATCGGCAACGGGATAGTCGCACCACCCATCGCATTTGCTCTGCACAGGGTTGAAGCGCATGGTTGGAATCTCGTGCATAAGCTCGTCGTGGCGACCCTTGTGCAAAATGCGTGTAAACGCCTTCATGATACTCCCTTCAGTTGACGCGTGCTTCAAGTAGCTCGCGTACATGACGCGTGATTGCCAGTTCATATACACATTGCCATTACTTGTCATGATGGTGTGAAGACACTTTGGCATATCCGTCTTCCCGGTGGCCTTGGCGTACTTGGGCTCTGTCGTCTGTTTTGGGAGAATGAAATATCCCGACGTCCATTCGATGTGAGGACCTTCGTTCGCGGGCTTTGACAATTCCGGATCACTCTCAAATTTCAACCAGCATTGCTTATTTTTCGTACCGTACACCCACACAGAGCATTTGTTAGCTCCATTGGCGTTCATTTTTGCGCAAGACGCGCAGCACGCTGCGGCATCTGGCTGAGGATTCGTCGTCCCATCCTTCACCACTGCACCCCAGTACTCGCTGTTCTCCTTACCATTGCACGTCATTTCTATTTCGCCCATCGCTGAAGGCGGCGGAGCCGCCAAGTTGCGTAATAAAGGGTCGGAACTAGACGCGCTTTCCGACACCTTGACTTTGACATCTGAGGCGATTGGATCATTCTTAGCCTTGCTCAGCACTAGCTCCTCGTTATCGCCCCGAGTGCCGACAATATCACGAGAATTACTCTTGTTATCACTCATATTCGTGAGATCAATCGTCGCCGCGACGAGCATAGGATCGGATTTACCATCGACGTCCCCTCCGGCAGTAGCCGTGGTCGTCCGCCCCGTCGTCGACTCCGCCCCAAACGCACTCTCTACTTCCAAATCCTCAGCACCAGGAGACATCGACTTCGACTGCACGGCATCATCCAACAACTTTTCTTCCCTCGCGCTCTCCACTTGAGCCTTAGCGAGCGCTGCCGTGCGCGCAGCCTCCTCCGCGCGCTTCACCGCCTCGCGCTCTCTCGCCTTTGTCGCCTCCAGCTCCTTCTGCACCTCGCTCACCTTTGCCTGATGCGCGTTCAGCGACGTCTTCAATCGCGTCATATCCATCAAATCACGCTCATACGCCTTGACCCTAGCCTGTGCCTGCCTCAGCTCGTCTTTAGCCGAGGATAACTCGCGTGATCTCGACGTCAAGGCGCTCGCGAGCGAGCGATAGGTTGACACCGCGGCGACGACGACGACGACGGCGATGACGAGCACTCGGATCGGCGACCGCCGCTGCGATGGCGGCGAGTATCGTCGCGTGTACGCCATATCGCCGGTTTTCAACCTCGGCGACGCTTTACGTGCGTGCGAGTGCGGGGATCGTGGCGAGGCAACCAGCCATCTTGCCGAGTCGCGGGACGCCGCGCGACGACGAGCCACCGAATACGAAATGCGATAACGACGCGATGACGATACCGACGATGGATAATAGCGATAACAATAACCATGATGATGATGATGATAATGAGCGCAGTTATTTTTAATGCGTAAGAATTAAGTTCCTTTCAGCTACGTACTTTGCGTCGCGACGCCGACCGACGCCCTCTCTCGACGCCGCGGCAAAAGTCACCACAATAAAATCGTGATTTTACTCGCCGCTTAGAGTTGCGCTTGGATCATGTCCGCCGCGTCTTGCACGGTGGCAATCTTTTCGGCACCTTCCTCATCGAGCGTGATTTCGAATTGCTCTTCGAGCGCCATCATGATTTCGACGGTGTCCAAAGAATCCGCGCCGAGGTCGACAAACTTGGCGTCGGCGGCGACGGCGTCGAGATCCGTACCGAGCTGTTCGGAGATGATCGCGCGAACCTTGTCAAGGGTGTCCGCAGACTGCGCGGGTGACGAAAACACACACACACACAACACATACATCGTCAGTCCCAGCGTACTCATCATCGACGCGCGAAGCGCTCCAGTGGAGACACTAAAAATCGGTCGGTCGGACACCCATAACGACGCCACATGTCCGAACATCCACCCCACGAAACCCCAAACCGCGGCACAGAACTCCAGAAATTCCCGAGGCGATCGGATCAGATCGATCGGATCACATGATCGATCGATCGATCGCGACGGTCGATCGCGACGGTCGATCGATCTGATCTGATCCGATCGACGCCCACGAAAGGCGCGCGTGACGAGGACGAGGATGCGCGCGCGCGCGCGCGAGCGAGACGAGACGTACCGCGGCGGCGTTGACGGAGAATCGCACGGCGGAGCACACCGGCGCGCGAGCTTGGAAGCTCTTCGACGCGCGAGCGCGGAATTGCACCTAGAGTCGCGACACGCACGTCGCATCGGGTCAGTCCACGCCCAAGTCGCGCATTCACGCATTCATTCATGGCATTCATTCGCGAGAGAGGTTTTCGCAACGGACGATGGGACGCGCGCGCGCGTCGTCGTCGCGTGCGTCGTCGCCGCGTGCGTCGCACGCGCGCGAATGCGACATAAAAACTCGCCGCATCACGCGACGCCGCCGCAATCGCGCGCACCGCATCGCGACCGCGCGCCGCGCGCCCGCACGCGATCGCGATCGATCCCCGCGACCCCGACCGCGCGAGCGGTCGAAAAATCCACCCACGTCCGCGCCTCCCATCGCGCGCGCGCGCGCGCACGGACAATCAAACGCGAACGAATGCGCACCTTGGCGGTCGCCTTGGCGGACATGGACGTGGTGAAGATCGCGGACATGGCGAGTGAACGTGCGTTGCGTAGAGTGACGCGCGCGCGAGGTATCCATCACCGACGACGACGACGACCGCGCGCGTGCGCACCGCGGAATGCGTGTATAAACGGTCGATGACCAATCACGCGAGGGGCTCGGGATGGGTTCGAGGCGGCTTTGTGCGTAGTGTACACACGGATTGCACGATGTCGTGGTTTGCGTCATACAGAGATTGCCGATGTGTGGGTCTATCGCAGGGTTGCGATTGGTCGATGGACGTCTCGAGGAAAACGCGAGTTCGCCGTCACATCGCGACGCGCGGCTCGTCGGCGATGTCGCACGCGCGGGCGTCGACGGCGACGTCGGGGACCACGGGAAGGGTCTTCGGTCGTCGTCGCGCGCGGCGGCGCGGCGGCGGCGGCGCGGTGGTGGCGGTGGCGCGCGCGGGCGGCGACGGGTGGGGTGACGACGATGGCGCTGGCGCTGGCGCGGCGTCGGCGAGCGTCGAGCGTCGCGGTCGGCCGAGGAAGGAGGTGAGTCGAGGCGACGCCGAGGGCGTGAGGAGGTTGTTGGCGGGCGTGCAGGTGAAGTTTCCGGATGTGTGCGCGGGTGGAGGCGAGGCGTCGGTGCCGAGAGTGGACAAGCGCGATGAGGATGATGAGCGCGCGCGCGCGCGCGAGGACGCGCTGGAGGACGAGGACGAGACGCGAGGGGCGGCGATGACGACGATAAAACGCGAGTTGAAGATGGAGAGTAAGTTGAAATCTGCGGCATCGCGCGTGGGCACGCAGCGAACGCTTGAGTCGAGGAAGAAGATTGCGGAGAAGCAGCGGGAACGTTGGCGCGAGGCGCGCGCCAAGGCGGATGAAGCGGCGGCGCCTTCGAGGTTGATTGAGCTCGAGCAGACGGCAGCGGCGGCGGCGAGCGCGAAACAGAAGCGTGGGAAGCCGCCTAATAGCGAGCGTAATGAGCGCATGACGAAACTTATCGCCATGAAGAAGTCGACGTCTCGCGCGGAGAAGCTCGCGTCGTCGAGCGTCAAGGTGAATCATTTTTCGAGCGAGTTGAGCCGATACACAAAGTTGCGTAACGACTTAGCGAGTTGGTCTGATGGGTTCGCGCAGAGACAAGGGCGTCGACCGACGTTTAAGGATGTACAAGCCACGCGCATTCCATGGTTGATTGAGTCATTCCAAGAGTACGTCAAGTTGCGCAATAAGCTCATCGCCGAGACGCCAAACATTCGCGGCGAGGTTGGGAAGCTCGCCAAGGCGACGTTACCCGCGCCTCGTTCGCTGCGCATGCCGACGAGCGGGGTGTTCTTATCCATTGATGACGACGACGACGACGACGATGACGACGATGAATATGACGATCTATACGGCGATGAACTCGACAAGGCTGACGAGTACGACGAGTACGACGACCGAGACAGACGTCGCCGAGCGAAAAACTTTGGCTTGTTCAATTTCAAATAGTACAGTACAAAATAGTAGACAAGATAGATGATAGAATCCATGTGTGTTTAATTAAAAGTATAATAATGATATCGGTAGTAGTCGCGCGTTTGTTCAGCTGATGTTTTACAAGAGAGGAACAGCTTCGAGATCAAATAAGCTCGAGCCAACGATGGAGCACTTGCGCATTTGCCCAGCCTCCAACGGCGGCAAGCCCTTGCTCTTGTCTTCGGTGATGAAGACGATTGGGTCAATATCAGGCGCTTCGAGCGTTGTGCGCCCGACATACGACTGCATGTCTTCATCCCAACCGTCTATTAATACATCTAACTCTTGCCCGACGCGAGACATTGCAAAGTCTTCGCTAATCTCCTGTTGCTGCGACACGAGCTGGTCCCGACGAATCGCGCGAATGTCTTCGGGGACTTGGTCGGGATATTCCGCCGCGGGCGTGCCATCTTCTTCGCTGTACGCGAACGCACCGAGACGCTGGAACTTGAAGTCACGGCAAAATTGCATGAGCTCCTCGTGCTCTTCTTCGGTTTCACCTGGGAAACCACTGATGAACGTCGTGCGGAGCGCCAAACCTGGAATGTTGTCGCGCAACTTGTACAATAAATCCTCAGTGTGCTGTCTCGGCGGCCGATTCATGCGCAGCAAAGACAGGTTCGTGATGTGCTGCAGCGGAATGTCTATGTATTTTGCTACTTGCGGAATATCTGCGATCGCCTTAATGAGCTCATCAGAGAAATACGATGGATACGCGTACAAGATACGAATCCACTCGATGCCGTCGACTTCGGCGAGCGCCTCTAAAAGCTCAGCCAACCCGCGACCATCGCTGGCGCGCAAATCCATCCCCCACTGATTGGTATCCTCAGCAATTAAATTCAATTCTTTCACGCCAGAATCAGCCAACGCTTTGGCTTCCTCGATGATGGAATCCCACTTTTTCGAGCGAAACCGTCCGCGAAACCCGGGAATGGCGCAAAAAGTGCACTTGTGGTCGCACCCCTCAGCCACGCGCAAGTACGCATAATGCCGAGGCGTGATTCGCAATCGCTGCACCTCCTCACGAAATGGAGGTGACGCCCCACCAACTTGCACGCGCGCTTGCTGCGGTAACAATAAACCCGGCGACGTCTCGACGCCGAGCAACCCGCCCACCGTTTTCGGCAGATTCGCGTAATTCTCAAACCCAATAATCACATCCGCTTCCGGTAACTCATTCGCCAAATCATTCGCATACCTCTGCGCCAAGCATCCAGTCACGATAATCTTTTTCGTGCCTCCACTCAACTTACTCGCTTCCAGAATAGCCTCCACCGACTCATTCTTCGCATCCTCCACGAACCCGCACGAGTTCACAATGATCGCATCCGCCTCCTCGTGCTCCTCCGTCACGTCAAATCCATTAGCGTACAAATCCCCAAGCATGACTTCACCATCCACAGTGTTCTTCGGGCACCCGAGAGACACCATCGATACCTTTTTACGCGCTTGCGGCGGCGCATCCGTCGCGTTCGCGTCGCGGCTGTTCGGCGGCGGCTGGGCGATGGAGCGCACGGTTGCGCGCGCGCCGCGCCTCGATGCGCGACTATTTCCGCGCACGGACGCACGGGCGACGTCGGTGTGGGTCGGGTGCGTCGTCATGAGGCGCGCGAGAGTCATCGTCGCGCTCGTGGGCGCCGTCGCGGTGTGTCGCGGGCGACGTCGACACCACGAGGGTCCCTCGAACCCTTGGTGCTAGGGTTTAGTTTTTGAGGTGAATTTCTTGGTTTCGTATATGGGTTGTTTTGATGTTAAACGCGTGTGATGTGTCTAGTTTTTTCCGCAGAGCTAGTATTACGCGCGGGCGTATTCGTAGACGCCTCGCCAGGTCGATCCGTCATCGAGCGTGATGTGCACCGTGCGCACGAGGGTGTCATCTTCAGTGTTCAATCGGAAAGTTTCATTCTGAGTGCCCGCGAGAGGGGTGGACCAGGAGATGGAGAGGGCGACGGCGGAGGCGGAGACGTCGACGACGACGGCGCCGGTTTGTTCACCCATGCGGAGGTCTCGGCGAGGGGTGCTCGTGCGAGAGCCATCGATTGGGTAGACTTCGCTGATTTGAATGATGCCTGCGTTCGTGGCCACGCGCCAGGATTCTGGTGACGGGCGGTCGATGGTTAAGTAATTAAGTAATCCCGCGGCTTGACGGAAGACGATGTTCATATCCATCAGGTCCATGAGGTCGTCTTCGTTGGGGCATTTGGCGGCAATCTTGCGCCAGTAACCGACGGTGGAGTCAAAAGGTGATGGCATAGGTACTGAAACCGCCGCCGGCGTCGATGGAGTGGATGCTTCCACGACGGGCGCATCCTTTTTGTCGATGGGTACCTTGGCGGATGGCGTCGCCACCGCGGGCGGCGTCGCGGCGTACGGATCTTCTGCCGGCGCCGAATACGATGCCACCATCGCGCTGGACGACATGATCGCCTCCGCCGTCATGTTTTCAAAATTATCTTCCGCGTTATCAGGCGCACGAGGCTTTTTCGGCATCGACGTGACGCTCTTGGTTTCCGCAGCCGAAGACGCCGTCTCCGCGCCGGCGTCCAAATCCACGCCGCGCATTGCCGCCGCCACCGCATCCGCCGCCGCATTCACCGCAGCCTCATCAAACGCCACGGCGTCATCCATGACTACACCTGACGCACTCGAGCTGGCACCGGTACTGTGTTCATCATGCGTACCCTCCGCGTACTCCACCGCCGGCGTCAAATACTTGTCGTACACCTCGGTCGGAATCATATCCTTAATCACACTCCGCACCGGCGTCGACGTTCGCACGCCAATAGACTCTAACCGATCGATTTCGCGTTCCGTGCGCTCGACAACGTCGCGCAATACGTCATCACTCGACCCGAGCGTCTGCACAAAGTCAAAAACATCCGCGAAACCGCCAGCGCCTCGCGACGCGCGCTCGACGAAATCATTCACCGCCCCTATGGCGATTCTCGGCGCCACGAACGCGATATGCGTCGCGTCATCCTTCGCGCGTTGCGTCGCAGACACTTTCACGCGCGACGTCGAGTTCGATCCATTCGTCGACGACGTTTCCGCGTATTCTCGCGCGTACTCCAGAGGCTCATCGTCATCGTCGGCACCATTCTTCTTCATCTGCATGTCCGCCCCATCGCCCGCGGGACCATTCAAGGGTACGATCTTACGCTTCGGACCCTTTCGCGTCGGTGGGTTGCGCTTGAGCTCGCCCGAGGCGCACGGACGTATGAGTAAACCTCGAGGCATGGCGCGCGCAAATGACGTCACACGTTGCCCCACACGCTGCTACGCGCCTTCATTGCACGACGCCATGCTCGCCGCGCGCGCCACGATCGGCGTCCAAACCGTCCAACCGCGCTCGACGCACACCGCGCGCCGTGCACGCGCGCACCGCGTCTGTGCGCGCGCATCCGCGGCGGAAGCTGATGGAGATAAGACACATTCGATGCACCAGCGCCGCGGTGTGCTCAGCGCCGGCGCCGCCGCGCTAGCGCTCGCCACGGCGCGGCAAACGAACGCCGAAGAAGCTGGCGATGCCCCGGCTTCGACGTGCGCCACCAAGGACACCGCACCGCTCTTGTGTGTCCTTGAAGTCACGAATAAAGTATACTTTGATGTCAGCATCGGCGGCGAACCCGCCGGTCGCATCGTGATTGGTTTATTCGGCAAAGACGCCCCGAAAACGGTGGAGAATTTCCGCGCGTTAGCCACTGGTGAAAAGGGTTACGGATACGCCAACTCAATTTTCCATCGCGTCATTCCTGGCTTCATGTTACAGGGTGGAGATTTTACAAATTTCAACGGCACGGGTGGTCGGTCGATTTACGGCAACAAGTTTGAAGACGAAACGTTTGCCATTCCGCACGTCGGCCCAGGCGTGTTATCCATGGCCAACGCCGGCCCGAATACGAATGGTTCGCAATTCTTCATCACCGTCGCCCCGACGCCTTGGTTGAATGGTCGTCACGTGGTGTTTGGGAACGTCGTCGAAGGCTTGGACGTCGTCCGCGCGATCGAAGCCAACCCGACGGCGCGCGGCGATAAGCCAATCAAGGAAGTCAAGGTCACGGCGTCGGGCGAATTATGATCACCGCAACGAACACCGCGACGAATACCGCGACCGCGAGAGAATTATAGCACAAGCATTGTATAGAAGAGTCGTACATACGATTATTATCAGTACTCACACTCGACGCCCAGCCGTCGCGCGCGTTGACCCCTCACAACCATCTCTTCCACGCGACCGCACACGCACGCGCGCGCATCGCATCAGATCGCCACCGCCGCGCACGCGCACATGCCGTCGCGCGTGACCGCCACCTCCACCCTGCGTGGCGCCGCGCACGCCAAAGACGCGACGACGACGCCAAAGAAGAAGAAAAAGACGCAGACGCCATCGCGCGAAACCTCTCGCGCCAAGCCTTCTCGCGCCGCGCTCGCCGTCGACGCCGCGCTCGACGCCGCCATGCCGCCGCCGGCGAACGCCGCGAACGCCATTGCATCGGTGCCGAGCAAGCGAAAGCGCGCGAGCGCGACCAAGCCCAAGCGAGAGCGCGAAAACGTCGCGAAAGAGGCGACAAAGATCTCGAGACGAGACGCGAGCGGAGCGCGGGCGTCGACGCCTTCGAACGCGACGCACGCGCCGTTGATCGGGGCGATGACCGCGAGTGGGGGCGGTGCGAATGCCAGCGCGGGTGGTGGCGCGAACGCGAACGCGGGTGGGAAAGGAGCTGGGCGCAAGAAGGAGGGAGCCGGAGCGAGTGGGCGCGCGGGCGGCTGGGCGGGCGCGAGCGGTCGACGGAGCTCTGCGAATGCAGGCGCGGGTGAGGGTGATGGAGGCGATGATGACGATTGGGAGGAATATTATGATGATGAGGATGGTGGTGGTGGTGGCGATCGCGATGATGACACGGAGAGCGACGACGATGGGGAGGACAAAGATGACGACGGGGACGTGGATGACGAGGACGACACGGATGAGGACGCCATGGATGACGACGACGACAGCGATGACGATGACGATGATGACGATGATGATCATCATCATCATAGCCGGCGCCATCGACGACGCATGGGTGAAGCGTTCGATGATGCCATGGATAGCGGTGATCCCGAGGCTGGGCTGCGGGCGTTGTTGCGGCGTTTGGGTTCCGCGGCTGCGGGCGGTGGTGGAATGTTTCGTCAAGGCCATTCGTCTCGATCGCAGGAGCTGTTGCGTGGATTACAAGCCATGGATGATCCATCGGCGCAGATGGCGGCGTTGAGTGAGTTGAATGAGATGTTAGTTATTTCCGGAGAGGAGGTGATGATGTCCATGCCGCTCGCGCCGTTTGTGCAGGCGTTAGTGGAGTTGATGCAGTTGGAGTACATGCCAGATATTATGCTCTTAGCCGCGCGCGCGTTGACGACAATGGCGGATGTCATGCCGCCTTCTCGAGGGGTGATTGTGCATCACGGCGCCGTAGCGCAGTTCTGTTCGCGGTTGTTGACGATTGAGTACATCGATCTCGCCGAGCAATCGTTGCAAGCTTTGGAAAAGTTGAGTCAAGATTACGGTGCAGAATGCGCACGTCAAGGCGCACTCATCGCGTGCTTGTCTTATTTGGATTTCTTTTCGATTGGCATGCAGCGCGTTGGCTTGCAAACGGCGGCGAATATTTGTAGACAGTTTCCTAGTTCGGCGCTGACGGATGGCACCGCGGACGCAATCCCAATCTTGATAAACATTTTGCTTCACGACGACCCTCGTCTCGTGGATTGCGCGTGCGTGTGCTTGACGAGTCTTGCCGCAAAAATGTCCAAAGATCCTTCAAAGTTGGCGGCGTTTTGCAGTGGAAATTTGGTGGCAAACGTGATGCAGCTTATTTCACCGAATACGTCGCGAGCGGTGAGTCCATCGACGCATCATTCGTTGATCAAGCTGTTGAATGTTTGCGCGCGTAACAACCCAGACGTCGCCATCGAGCTTTTACGTAGAGATTTACCAGAAACATTGAACATTGCTTTGTCGGGATGCAAGGTGCTGACGACGGTTAATAGCGGTCCGATGTCTGCGTCTCCCGCGAGCGGCGGCGCCGCGGCGTCGCCCATTGTGACATCAGAACACTTGCTTGAAGTCGCGACGCTCACAGATGCCTTGTTACCGGCGGTATCTCCGAAGACACGTTCGTCATCTCGCTCGCCGAAAACTAACAACGACAAGAATGAACCAGCTACGTGTGCGGTGAATATTCCTATTCTCACCAAGGAAGAGCCAGATTTGTTGGTCAAGTTTGCAAAAAACTTGACCAGTGTCTTGATGCAAGCGGTTGATTCTAGCGTACCGCAAGGCGTCAAGGTAAAGTGCCTTTCTGCGCTCACGAAGTGGACTCACCTCGCGTCACAAGAGTCGTTTAAAGATGTTCTCGAGACCTCTCCATTAGCGGCGTTTTGTGCGAGTCAGCTTACGAGCAAAGACCCTCAACGCATGCAAGGGAGCTTGGATTTGATTGAGTTGGGCATGGAAAAGTCGAGTGAGGCGTTCGCGAAAGTACTCCGCAAAGAAGGTGCCGTGCACGCGTTGCAACGATTATCGGAAGAGCAGCAGCGGACGTCGAGTGCCATGGATGCCAGTGCGGCTCCAGCCGCGTCTGCACGCGACTCTACAAAAACGCCAAGCGATCGACTCGTGCCAGCACTCGGAGGTGGTTTGCGAGGTCAAGCTCTTCGTGCGGCGGCGTCTACGGAAAGTCCCGAGTATCACAATGCAGTCGCTCGTGCGCATACTTTGTATGCTAAGCTTTTTATCCAGCGAGGTGGCAAGGCCGATGATTTGAGTGTCGAGCGTTTGCGCGACGCGAGCGCAACGCTTCGCGCGTCAAGCGACATCGAAGCGATTGTTGCATTCTTAGAAGCAGTCACTGGTGCAAGTACCTTCGAGTTACTGGAATGCGATGCTGTTGGTGCTTTGAAAGACTTCTTAATCCCGAAAGACTGGAATGATACGCAAAAGCTGGTGCATAACTACGCCGCGTTTATCAAGGCTGCCGGTCAAACCAAGGAATCTGACGCCTTCAACACTTTGGTCAAGCGATTATCAGACGCATTGTCCTCCTGCGAAGATTTGTCGATAGCGATTACTTCGATTTCATCCATGTCTCGAAGAGGTGGCCGCGGATCATCTGGAGCTGGTGAAGATTCTAGTCTCGCTGGTTTGGTGCGACCATTCAAGATTCGTTTCAAGCTCTGCAGCGACGCGAATGATCTGTCTGATTATTCATCCAACGTCATTCTCGTTGAACCTTTCGCCACACTCAGCGCGATTGAGGACTTTTTATATCCTAGAGTGCAGAAACGAACGTCGAGAGGTGCTGCGGATAGCACGCCGCGCCGATCTTCTAGACTTCAAACTCCGCCTCCCGAGGATGATGGCGAAAGCGACGGCGAGAGCGACAGTAGAGATAGAACTGCTAGTGATGAGGATGGTGACGAGTACATGAGTGACGAATACGATGAAGATGAACCCGTTTTAGGCGATGAAGCAGATGAGCCTATGGAAGCCCGAGACTTGGACTTGACGAATGGAAATGAAGGAAACGACGTCGCGGCGGCGGCGGCGGCGGCACCAACACCTCCTCCGGCGCCAGCTGGTTCGTTTGCCCAAGCCGCGGCCGCAGCCAATATGTCCAATCGTCTCGTGTTCGCGGCAAACGGTGTTGAATTACATTCTTCAACGTCCATCCTCCAAGCTATTGCCATGTCAGCGAGCGTGGATAAGACAACCTTGACGCAGTCAAACTGGGAAAATGTGAATACGTTGACCTATCGCGCCGCGAAACCAACAGATGTCGTTCCAGCGCCTTTGAAGCTTGGTGGTATTATCGAAGATTCCAGTGCGGACGCATCTGACATTGCTGAATCGATTGCTGAACTCGGTAACAGTGAGGTTCGATCTACATTGATGTCTTTCATCCCGGCGCTCAAAGACAAGGTGAAGAATGCAGTGTCTAACGAAGAGACATCGACGCAATTCAACAATCTACTCGCGTTATTGACAGTCTTACACGAATTGAGCATCTCGGCGCCTCGCGTGTTACTCTTGGATCGCAGTGGACCTTTGACAGATGCTCGCAACGTCGCGCTCCCTGAAGAGTCTTTCATTCACGGCAAGCTCACGGGTAAGCTCACGCGCCAGCTTCAAGACACCATTACTCTCTGCAGTGCGTCGACGCCTTCGTGGTGCACTTCTCTTGCGAGAACATGTCCATGGTTGTTTCCATTCGAGCTGAGACAAAAGCTCTTTAAATGCGTCTCTTTCTCTCTTTCTCGCATGCTTCACCACCTCCACGGTGACGGCAGCGACGGCGCTTTGACCACGGATGGTGGCCGTGAAATTCGAATCGGACGTCTGCAAAGACAAAAGGTTCGAGTCAATCGTGACCAAATTTTCGAAAGCGCGAAGAAGGTGTTTGCAATTCCGAATACGTCCAAGATGGTTCTTGAAGTTGAGTTTTTTCAAGAAGTTGGCACTGGCACGGGACCCACGCTCGAGTTTTTCACGTTACTTTCGAAGCAGTTCAAGCGCCGCAAATTGCACCTCTGGCGCGACGAAGGTGGATCGAATGCTGATGATCACGTCGTTGCTCCGCATGGTTTGTTTCCGGCTCCATCTACTAAGATGCAACATGGAACAAAGGAGCACGTGAACCGCGTGAAGAACTTCAAGATACTCGGTCAAGCCATCGCCAAGGTTTTGCAAGATGGGCGCATGCTGGATTTGGCTCTCGCTCCAGCATTCTATCGCGGTATGATGGGTAAGACTCTGGGACTGTACGATCTCGTCGAACTTGATCCAGGTCTTGGAAAGACGTTGCTTCGTCTAGACGCTGCCGCGGCGAAGATTGAGCACATGAAGCGCGAAGGTCGCCCTGAGAGCGAATGGCGCAACGTCACCGTTGATGGTGCAAACATTGAAGACCTTTCTCTCATGTTTGTACTTCCTGGTCACTCGTCGTCAGAGTTAACGAAATGTGGTTCCGACGTTCCAGTGACTGCCGTGAACTTGCGCGAATATGTCGACGCCGTCGTCGACGCGTGCGTTGGTTCTGGCGTCTCCTTGTACTTTGAGTCACTTCGCTCTGGCGTGGAAGAAATTCTTCCTCTCGCTCGTTTGAAAATGTTTAACGAAGCCGAGTTGGAAGCTCTCATCTGCGGTCAAGGCGAGAATTGGACACCCCAGATGCTCGTCGACTGCATCAAATTTGACCACGGGTACTCTGCGCAGTCGCTTCCGATTCAAAACTTCTGCGATATTCTCAGCTCGTTTTCATCGGATCAGCAACGAGCATTCATGCGCTTCGTCACTGGTGCTCCTCGTCTTCCACCTGGCGGCCTGGCTGCTCTTCAGCCCCGTCTTACTGTCGTTTGCAAGCAACCGTCGTGCGCCGTCGGTTTATCTTCAGACGCCGCCATCTTGTCGGCTGGGACGCCGCTCGCGGATGGTGACTTACCTTCAGCCATGACGTGCGCGAGTTACCTCAAGTTGCCACCGTATTCGTGCAAAGAGGTGATGAGCGAACGCTTACAATATGCCATGAACGAAGGCTCAGGAAGCTTTGATCTTTCTTAGATGTTTACACCACAGTACTACTACTACTTTACACACACACGAGCGCGACGAAACTTTTAGTTTTAGCCACGAGTCGTTTGCGTCGTCGTTCGTTGTAACAACACACAAACAATAATACATTTACTGATTTATATATGATGGATATATACATGCACGCACATGCACGCGCTCACGCCGAGGACGATGCATCACCAGCATCGTCTTTCTTTGCCTCATCTTTACCCTGGTCGTCATTCGTCTTTGCCGGCGTCAACCGCAACAAGCGCTCGAGCGACTCGCGCTTGTACATTAACGCATCTCGCTCCTTATCGATATCCCACACCTCCTCCGGCGGCTGGTCTCGCCTCCAACGCTTATTTTCATCAATGCGTCGCTGTTCATCCGGGTCGCGCCCTCGATCCGACGCCACCGTGACCGTCGCTCGCGCGCGCGCGCCACCCCCACCACAGGCAGCCTCGACGCGCCATTTGAAACGTCGCGGCAGCGGTGCGCGCGACCCGGTCGTCGCGCGCGAGCTTGACGCGTGCGACGACGACGCCACGCTCGTCATCGTCATCATCGTTGTCGTCATCGGTATCATCGTCGCCATGCGGCGCACAGGGGAGCGTCGTCGTGTGACGCCCTGCTCTTGCGCAAACAGACACACACACACACACAGTGACGCACATTTCACTCCACCGAGCCGTCGAATCGACGCCAAATCTCGCGCAACTTTGCCAAATGACACGAAACATATAGTCACACGCACTCGCGTTGAAAACTCGTACAAAAGACGCGACCTCGCGCGCGTCGCGTGAAGAATCTCGCGTGGAATGTACATTTGCCTAGTCATAATTGGTCAATCGGTTTTTCAAAAGTCGATCGGCTTAAATAAGCCGCGCACCAAAACTCGGTGAGTTTATGGCGAATCCACAAAAACGGTAGTTGTTTTTCACCGATGACGACCGGTGGGGGGTACCCACTCCAAGTATATCACGAAAACTATTATGTTTTGCTTATATATGGAATTGTACTAATATACGTGAGCTTTTAAGTTGCACAAAAACAATTCAAAAATTCTCAATAGATTGCCTTTGTGTCCCAAGCCTTGAGTCATTATTGGAGACTGTTTGCAAGTGGTACTAATAGTTATGTTCTATTAAAGGAAAACGATCGCCTCGGGTTATGATTGGTCAACACCGAGGGACTGTTTCAAACAAACCACTCCCGTTTTTTGCAAGTAAGCTTAAGAGCTGTAAATACCGCGCGTGGTGACGTGAATGCAATCAGAATGACTTGAAAGTCTGCGCGCGAGCATAAAGTTTTGTTTTCTATACACCATGAAAGTTTCTCGTCGTGAAACGCATGGATCTGACATAGAACGTGTATGAGTGCGCGCGTCGGAAGACACACGGCAAATGTCAACCCCGCGTTGTTGGTTGTTTCTGTTCGCGGGGATGGTGATTAGTTGATGTACACCACGCGCTGATGCCGATTTCATTTCATTACACTTTTGATTTCACCGGTAGCCGGGTGGTTCGTAATACGCCGAGTCTCGCGAATAATTTTGGTATTGCTGTTGTTGTTGCTGTGACGGCGGCGGCGGCGGCGGTGGCTGCTGGGGATAGTGTGGTGCACTCGGGGCGCAGTACTGCGGCGGCGCGTATTGCGGCGGCGTGTGGGCGTAATACTGCGACGGTTGCGGCGATACGCGCGCCCGCTCCGACATGTGCCTCGCGAGTTCTTCAGCGGCGCGCTCTTGTTGTTGTTGTCTGAGACGAAATTCTTCAGTCAAGGATTCTTTCTCCATACGACGCGTGCTGGCGTATTCTTGAACGTCTTCGAGCGCGTGGCGTGCGGCGTCAAGAAAACCGGTATAGAAACGCACACCTTGCTCCATGCCGTTGCGTAAATCAGCGACGACGGAGAGCGCGTGCCGCACGTCGTGCTCGTGAGCTTGAATAGCGCGACGCAACCCATCAACGTCGTAGATTTGGACAAATCTATCATGAAGCACGCGCAACTTGCATAAAGCATCTGATTGCTTGGAGATGTTTACCATGACGCAATTTTTAGCTTCATCGTACTTGGAGATTTCCTTGGCAAACAACGCGTCCAAACTCTCACCCGACTGCGCCATCAACTTGGAGAGAATATCATCTTCCGATTTCGTTTTGCGCATGAGCTCTTCGATTCCAGCGCGTTCGTTGCCAATACTTTCAAGATCCTCCAATGCGGCTTGAATGTCCGTCGCCACCGACGCGTCCTCCTCTACGAGCGCGAGGGGCTGCGTGAGCGTCGGCGCGTTTGTCACCAAGTTTTCAGGCGAAATCATTTCAAGAACACCATCAGCACCGTCCACGCGATTCTTCAACTGTGCATCACTTTTTGTTGCTACTTCTAAATCCACCTCAAAACGCTTCAACGCCTGCATCAAGTGCGTATTCACCGCGTTCGAAGGTTCGCGGCGCCACGTCGCGGGGCCGAACATCGCGCGAGCGGCGCCGTCCTCTGCAGTTTCCGTCTCAAGTGTCTCACGAATCGTCTTCACGACGCTAGAACACTGCCTACTAAGCTCATCGACGCGCTTTAAAGATGCCGACAGCGCCGCGGCACCTCCTGACGAACGGAAAGCCGCAATCTGCTCAGCTAAATCTGTACAAAGCGGCACCGCCGTGGAGAGGGCGATGAGCGTCTCGGGGAATTCCATCTCACGAAGCGCCAAGCGTGCCTCATCACTCGCCATGGCGAGCGTATCAGTTTCGTTTCGAATTAATTCATCAACCATCTCGGTGTAACGACTTAAAGCCTTGGTGCCGCTATCAGGGACAATGCTCTTGAACAATGTCTCGCGCGTCGGCGACAGCAACTCGGGCGACAACTCGACGGACTTCACCATGTTCGCCCCGGTGAGTGCGGGTAAATCCTCAGCTTTGGGCACGCGACACATGTAAACACACTCGTTGTCCCGCTCCGCTGTTCGCAAAGCTTTCATAATCTTCTCATCTAGGGATTTCTTTACGCGTTCAAGCGTCGGATCACTCGCGGCGACACGTACGTCACGAATCGCGTGCTGAATCAAATCTCGAGCCTGCGTCAGGCGCGCAATCGCCGTGCCCACATCGGTGTCATCCACGCTCAGTGTAACGCTCGCCGCCAGTCGCAGCGCCTCGGCATTAAACAGCGCACTCTTAAGCGTCATGTACCCCATCAACGCGTCGTCATAGTACGCCGCTAAGCGAGTCGTCTCGCGCGCCTTTGTCAACGCCTCGTCATAATACATCCCTGTCTGCTTTGCAAGCTTTCCCAAAATCGCCTCGCTCTTTCCTTTTGCTTTTTCAAAGAAGCACTCCTGCGCTTGTGCCAAATTCAGCAACTGCATCACCTCGCAACATTCGCGGCTGACGTCCAACGTCGGCGCTTGTTCACCCAATTTTTTCTCACTCACCCCCGCTGTGGTTTCAAACACCCCCGCACTCGTCTGAAACGCCGCACACGCACGCTTCAGGCCTTCACCATCGCTGTCTTCACTCGCATACTTTTCCCCAGCGCGTGAGTACGCCGCAGCGAGGTTGTAAAGTACGGCACATTTTTCATACTGAATGTCCCGCGCCTCGATCGCCGTCGGCGTGCCTCGACCGCCGGCATCGTACCACGCAAAGCCCACCCTGGCGTGCCCGGGTGAGTCACTGATTGGAAAACGACTCTCAATCACGCACAGCGCGCGATAGTACGCTAATAAACTATCGCTGAGTTGTTCGAGCGGTCGCGACTCGTCGAGCGTCGCGTCCACGACGGCATCCCGAAGCCGCTGCGTTTCCCCAAAATCATCCAACACACTCGCGGCGTCGGACTCCGAGAACGCCCGCGTGACAAAGTCGTGCAATGGTTGCGCCACGTCCACGGGTTCAGGCTGTGTGACGCGAATGCGGCGCACGACGACGGTCAGTTGAGTGATAATCTTCTAAAAACAGTTGGCACAATCTCAATCAATCAATCAATCATCTCACGGTTTTCACGCGCACCACGTACCCGTTTGCGTGCGACACCATACATGATGTGTGCGTGTGCGCGACGAGCTCGCTCTAGAGTCACGAATGTGCTGTTGTGCTACGAAGTATGAGGTGTAACCAATCAATCCAAGTGATGATGAGCTCCGAGTCTCTCACGGCGCGCGTGGGCACCTTAATGTTTCTCACCACGACGAGCGATGTACGCGACGAAACGAATAAAGCGAGCGATTATGCGTAGATTACAATATTATAAGCATCACCTACGTAGCGTGCGTGAGAAAGCGTGAGAAAGGGCGAGGTAAAGGGGCGTGCGAGCGCGCGGGCGCGAGGCCAGCGCTGGCGAAGCAGAGCAGACACCACCTAGTCGAACGCCTTGCACTCCACGGCGCTGGGATCATCGGCGCACAACGCGTCCATGGGGTCAGCCTTGGTGGTCACCGTGGTCTTGGCCTTGGCTTGCGCGCTTTCGTACACGGCTTTAGCACCGGGAGCATCCTTTTCAATCGCTTGCCAATCAGCGGCGGTCTTCGCCGCGGCGCAGCGGGACTTCATGTAGCCAGACATGGTTTCGTAAGACACCGCACGCGCGATGGTGGTCTTGCGAGACGGCGTGGCAAGTTTGAGCGTCGGGCGCGCGGTGGCGGTGGAGAGGGACAAAGTGAACATCGTTGCGTCGGGTTGTGTGGCGGGGGCGGTGGCGAGGCAGTCGTGTGGACGCATCGAACATCCATCAACGGCGGCGCGGTCGAGCGTTCTTCGATGATTAGGCTCAAGTTCAAGCAGTTCTTTCGGTGCATGTAATACATATGAAAACTAACTAATGTGCGCATTATTCGCGAGAAAGTCCTCCCCAGCGGTCGGTGGTTGGTAAATCGAGCGCGAGAAACACCGTCTCAGCCCAGCCATCCATGCCGGGATTTTCCGGGTAAAAAACATCCGGTAATTCGCAAGTCGCGCATGCTTCGGCGGAAGTTTCTCCGATACACACGTACGCGGGCTGAAAGACGCCCTCGGCGGACGTGATGTGTTCGTACAACGCGCCGCCGCACAAGTCCACCCAGGCGCGCACCGCGCTCGGGCTTCCAAACGTCACCACATCCGCGCGTACGGCTTCCTGTACTATTTTTGGGTCCAAGTTTTCTACTGGTTCGGTTGAATACGTATTCAATCGCACCACAGTTGCACCTCGCGATTCTAAACCTTCCTCTAACGTCGTCGCCGCCTTCTTACTCGCGGGATACAATACCAACGACCCTTGATCGCACGGCAACTCTTTCACCAACGTCGCCGCCGTGGCTTTGCTCGGTATAAACTGCTTATCCAACGCAAACACATCCGGGTAGGCGGTAGCGAGCACCTTCCCTGTGGCTACGCCCACCGTGGCGCACCGCACGCCGCTCGGCTTACCCGCCTTTTCGTACCCTTCTATAAACACCTTTGCCGCCTCAGGGCTCGTCACGCACACCCAATCCCATTTCTCGCCTAATAAAACTTCTGGGAGAGACTGCAGATCTTCTCCATCCACGGCTTCGATGAGTGGCATCTCCAAGCACGTCACGCCTCGGGACTTGAGCACATTCATGAGCGCGCCATTCTTTCCCAACTCGCGCGTCACGACAACCTTCTTGTCCGTGTACACGCGCGTGGCACTATCGTCGCTAGTTGAAGCGTGCGTGCGCACGCTATGATGCGACACTCGCGCGTGCGTGGCGCGACGGTGGGACTGGTGTTGGGTCCCGGCGCTGACGAGGGTGGAGCGTGCCACGCGAGAAGACGACGACACGACGGCGAACGACATGATGTACGGCAATGCGTGCGATGAGACGATAGATCTAAGCACGCGTGTGCGCGTTCGACGTTTGCTCGCGGTGAAACGCGAGAGGCGCGCAACGGGACGGAGGCGAGCTCTGTGGAGGAGGCGCACTGAAGATTTCAGAAGACTCGACACCCGCGCTCACTAATAATTCTACGTATCTCAATGCAAACAGTTCAACACTCACGCACAAGAAGCTGTGGTGTGCGCGTGATTTCTATGTCTATTGTGTCCTACTAATTTATAAATCTCAGCGTTGACTCCCGACGTTGTTATCTGAGCTCGCGGATTTGTACAGACGGCCGCATTTCAAGAGCTCGCCGGCGATGTTTAATCCCTCGATAAATCCATCGATATCAGCGATTCCCAGGTTTAACTCTTCTGCGAGTGCGTGAAGATCACCTGTGCTAAAATAAGCTGAATCTGCCGACGATGAGCGTGCGTTCATGGCCTCGATGAAGAGCTTCGTCTTGCTTCGCTTTGTGGATTTACCACCGGCGCGATTGAAACGCACCCGGCCGTGCTGATCGCTCAATGCATCTACGAGAGAAGCTTTGATGATTTCAACGGCATCTTTGGCATCATTCGCTGTGACATCTGTGCGCAACTCTAATCGCGCGCGCGCCTCTGCGAGACGGACGAGAGATTCCAGCTGTCGAGCCGTCACTGGAGTGCCATCTGAAGGCGCTCGCGAACGAAGCTCAAGATAAAAGGTTTGCAAAATCTCAGCCGCCTCCGCAGTGAGTCGAGGATGGCAATATGCTTGAGCGTATGTGATATATTTACGCATCACGTCGTGCGACAGCGGCTCTTGATCGCCGATCATCCTCAAGCGTTGGCGAAGAGGCACGTACGCCGTCGACGGATCAACGTCTTGCGTCCCGACGCGAAATGCCGCTTCTGATGCATCCGCAAGAGCTCGTCCATCGGCATCTATTTCGTTGTAATATGCGTGTAAATTTTGACGCGCTTGAAGACGCCGAGCCTGACCATGACCACTGTGCTGTGCGATAACGTGTTCACTCAAGTGCTCGTCCAAAATCTCATCGACGGTGTCCAACAAAATGAAAATCAAATCAAACCGGCTCAGTAGCGGCGCTGACATTTTCAAGTTTTCATTCACCGTCTTACCGCGGTTGTAATGACCTTGCTTGGGATTGGCGGCGGCGATGATGGATGTCCGCGCGGGTAAAGTCGCGTTCAATCCGGCTTTGCACACAGATACGCTCTGCTGTTCCATGGCTTCGAGGAGCGCTTGGTGCTCGTTCGGCATCTTATCAAACTCATCGACGCAGCACACACCTCGATCAGCCAAGACAACAGCGCCTGCTTCAAACGTTTGTGCACCTGTGCCTTGATCGCGAACGACAGCGGCAGTGAGACCGGCTGCGGAGACCGTTCGGCCGCAGACGTAAATCGATCTCGGCGCGAGCGATGACACGGCTTTCAGCATTTGACTCTTACCCAAGCCAGGATCACCTACGACGAGGCAATGCAGCGATCCACGCGTGGGTACTTTCCCAGAACCCGCCACGGATTTGCGCACACCACCAAACAAGCAGAGCAGTAATCCAAGCTTGACGATGTCGTGTCCAAAAATTGACGGACACAACGAGTGCACCAACGTTCGCGCAATGTCATCCCCATCTTGTTGACTGAACTCCGCAATGAATTCAAGATCTTTACGCGATAATATTGGGGCATTCGTTCTCTCAACGTCGTCATCCCCGACGGTTTTCACTTGCGCCGCGTCGTTCACCTTGAAGCGCTTTGCGCCTCGACGAATGGTATTCATCAACGCTGGATTATTTTCCGCCTCTGCCGATGCGTGTTGCGTGTCCTGCGTTGCCGCTATATCTTTATTCTCAACATCATTCTCATCATCGTCATCGTTCACACCGTCATCGCCTTTACCTCGCGACACCGTGCACGACCATGCGTTCAAGTAGAGCTCGCTCAGCGCTTGATTCCGGCCGCGAGCGAGCGCTCCGCCGCCACTTTCCACCATATCACTCTCCACGACACCGAGCATGGTGACCACATCACCGGGCGCACATGAATCCGTCAACGCGCCGCGTAATTCACAATCCATAAAGCGCGGCACGCGACCTTCTTCGCTCATCACGCCGTCGTCTGCGATTTCTTGAATCCGCACGCGTTGCGCATCCACGCAACTGACTTCGCCCAACTCGCGCACAAAGTTTTTTCCACGACAGCGATCGGTCGCGCAACGCTCAGGTGGTCGATATCGCCCATCCTTGAACGTACAACGCACGCGCTCTTGACACGTGGCGCAACTAAATACCATGTGCGTCACCGCCGGCTTCACCGGCGCCGCCCGCGTCACCGTCCCTCGCAAGCTCACCACCCGACCCACGACGTTACTTCGCATCGATGCAAAGCGCAAGAGACTTTCCGTATAATTGTACAGCTTCACGCACGTCGTCATAGCACTCGCGATGCGCAAATCTCCGGCTGGTACCCCGCGAGCGTCTTCCAACGCCGCCCGCCCACGCTCCGTGTTGAGCACAGCCTCATGCACCGCGCACCGCAAGCACGCCATGCACTCCAGCGGCGCGCACGTCAGCGCCGCGTGCAAATCTGGAATATCACTCGTAAACCGCTTCAACCGTTCGTAATCAATGGCGACAGATATCGTACAATCGTCGCTCAAGTCCACCTGTCGCGCAAAACGTTTGAAAATCAGTCAGTCTGCGCCCAAGCTCACCGCGCTTTCGTCTCGTGCTCACCTCTTTCACGAACGTCTGACCAACGTTTGACATCAAAAAGGTCGTGATTGACCTCGTGAGTTCGGCGCGGCGATCGTTATAGTCGAAGGATACGTCGGAAAAGTATGTTTGCCACGATTTTGGGCACGCGGGCGCGCTCGTCGTCGCGCGCTCGCGGTCGAGCTGTCGCGGGTCATTCGACGACATCGCGGCGGATGGACGACGATAATCAACTCAACTACCTATGTCTGCGTTTTTGTGATATCGTGTGGTGACGCCCACCGCGCGTGGCGCAGTGAGGTGTGGCGATGCGTGCGACTCATCGAGCGCGTTTTTTTCATACGAAGTCAAAGATGAGATAACAACGAAGAGAAAAACCCTTCGCACTCTATGCTAAAACGAGCGCGGAGAACACACGTGTGCGTGGATGTCGTAAATAAACACATCCCACCCTCACGCGATGTTCTTCAACGTTCATACCATCATTTAACCGACCCGATCCGTTCTAAACCAACCGCGATGTTTCGGGATTTCGCCTCTCAAACCTATTTTATGAAACCAACTGAATGACGCTTACTCGACGTTTTGCATGGCATCATCGGAGTTCCCGTTGCCACCCTTGCGCGCAAGAAGCGCCTTGCGATCCTTGTCCATGTGAAGCTTGGTGATGACAACCTTGGAGGCATCAATGCCAGCGTTGATCGTCGACCCTGCAAACGCGAACGCGTAGACGCGAGCGTCCCGTCAGTACGAGAAAAGCACACACACACAAATACATCAACACAAACACAAACACAGACGCACGCGCGAGAGAGATACAACCACCCCCTCTGTCTCTCGCCCACGCACGCACGCACGCCACGCGACACCCATCCATCGTCGCGCGACCGCCCGCGCCCGCGCGACCCTCGACGCTCTAGGGCTTTCCCACCAGTCGCCATCCATCCATCACCATCACCCTCGCTCTCAAACACGCACCGTTAACCTTATCCCGCGTAACATTCGTGATATGAATCACCCATTTTTTACGGTACACCTGGCACACCTTGCCTTCGCGGTTCTTGTACTTCCCGCGCACGACGCGCACTTCGTCATCCTTGCGGATCGGCACCGCGTTCACGCCGTGCTTGGCTTTCAATTCCGCATCCAACGCCGCGGACATGATCTTCCGGCGTTCACTGGACGGGGCGGTGAAGTGCGCCTTACGGCTCTTGCGTCGGGAGGAGCTCACGGAGGTTGAGTACTTCATCGCGTCGGATGGCGTCGGAGAGAGGCGTCTCGACGTCGCGCGCGCGCGCGTCTCGTACGGTGGGCCTCGGCATCGAGCGCCAGGGCTTTCACGCCACCAATGTATTCCTAGGGTTTATACGCGCATCGATGATCTCTCTCCATAGCGTCACGCATGCCTCCACAGCGCGTTCGCGGCGTCGCGTGGGGTTTTATCGCCACACCCGCCGCGGGCGCGTATCGCGCATTCCAGGGCGTCACGAGCCCATGTGTGCGCGTAAATAAATCCCGAACGGGCGACGCGCGCGGTCGTTGCGCCGGCGATCACGACGGCGACGCGACATTGGTCGTCGTCGTCGCCGATGCGCGCCGCGTACAGCGTGGAAGTGATCCCGAGCGAGGGCGTGGGTGATGATGAGACTGCGATGCGACGGTGCGTGTGCGTCGATGCGATGATGATGTCCGCGATGGGTGACTGATTGATTGATTGATTCTCGATTGATTCGTGTGCTGACTGGGAACTGATGATGATGATGATGATGATGATTTTCTTTTCGCGATGGGTGTAGGTCGGTGCTACGACCGGGGAGTTTAATGACTGGGTTTGATGCGCCGTTTACGCACGTTTGTACGTTACATGATGTGTGGGAGAGCGCGTTGGAGAGACACGGGAAGGAGAAGTGTTTGGGGACGCGCGGAGGCGAGCCGACGTCGGCGCCGGGGGCGTACGCGTTTAACACGTTTGAGGACGTCGGTCGGGAGCGTGCGGCGTTATCGGCGGCGTTTGCGGCGTTTGGGATTCGCGCTGGTGATAAGGTTGGGTTGTATTCGATTAATTGTCCGGAGTGGGTGTCGTTGGAGAGCGCGATGACGCGGAGCTCGGTGGTTTCGGTGCCGCTGTACGACACGCTCGGGCCAGACGCGGTGAAGTTTATTTGTAATCACGCCGAGCTCGTGGCCGTGGCGTGTTCGACTGCGGTGCTGCCGACAATGCTTGAGTGCTTGCCGCAGTGTCCGACGGTGAAATTCATCATCGTGTACGGTGGGCGCGGGGCGGGGAGCGGGCCGAATTCGCAGAGTCAAGCGGCGGCTGGCTCGGCGGCGCGCCTCGTGACTTTTGAGGAGTGCCTAGAGATTGGCGCAAAGAATCCCGTACCACCGACACCACCTGCGCCTGATGCATTGTGTACGATATGCTACACCAGTGGCACCACGGGCGAGCCCAAGGGGGTGATGTTGACGCATAGGAATTTAATTTCCAACGCCGCCGGGTACGCGTGCGACTTGGATATTTCTCCGGCAGATTGTCACATTAGTTATCTTCCATTGGCACACATTTACGAGCGCGTAACCATGCTTGTCGTGTTGTTCAATGGCGCGAGTGTGGGATTTTTCCGCGGCGACGTCCTCGGTTTACTCGACGACATTGCCGCGTTGAAGCCGACGCCCCAACGCGCGCACGCGCTCACGTGCAATCGCATCTCGTCTAATACGCCCGCTATGAGCTCGTGAAACAATAACTGCTCATCCACCGTCCGAGCCTTGATCAGCGCCACCGCATAGGCACGATTGAAATGAAATAAAAAATACCTATCTATCGCCAAATACTGCGCGTACACGCCTCGATCGAGCGCGCCCTTGTGCATTTTATCGACGAAACCACCAGGGGCGATGATGTCCGCAAACGACGCACGCGCGCGAGAGAACAACGCCGCGGCGACGGGCGAGAGGTGCGACGCGTCAAAGTCATCGAGCACCGCATCGCGCATCGCGTCGGCGAAGACGACCGCGGGAGGCGTGGATTGGCGGTCATGACACAACCCACGGGGACAGTTACACATCACAGGGCTGGCGAGGAGACGTCACTAATCGTCGTGACGAGTGGCTTGCACGTGACAGCGCAAGTCTGAGAACACATCGTCTGAACTTGTCAAGTTAATTCTTGCGTAAGGACACGACATCGCAGCACTGCTCACTCAGAACAAGCAATCGAACGTCGTTTGTTTGCGTGCACTTTTTGCCCTCGAGAAGGTTTTCTTCTTCTTTGCATTCGTTTGTAAACAATTGACGAATCATGGCGGTATCGGCGACGAACTATGCGTGGCTGTACTCTCTAATTGCCGTGTACGGCGTCGCGAGCGGCACCGCGGCGGAGTACGCGCGTCGGAACAACAAGGCGGCTGCGAACGACACTGGGGATGAGATGCGTAATCACTTTGGAGCGGGCAAAGGGTTGTCTGGCCTTTCATTGTTCTTTACGCTCTCCGCGTCGCTATTCTCGGCGTATTCCGTCGAGGGCATCGCATGGGAAGCCTGGTTCAAGGGCTGGTTCGTCACGCGTTGGATTCCCGCGGGTGTCGGCGTTTACATGTGTTTCTTAATCATCGCCCCGCGATTACACGCGCTCGGCAAGTCTCGCGGCTACCTCACGCTGAGCGCATTCGTGTATGATCGCTTTTCGGCGCCGAATTCTCAGTATCAAGCCACCGCGCACGCGCTTCGCGTGATCACCTATATGTGCATGCTGCTTCCGATTTTTACCTATCAAATTACTCAGTTTGTTTCGATGGGAAAAATTGTGAGCGCGTTTACGTCAAATGCGATATCGGAAACCACTGGTGTACTTATTTTTGCGTTGATCATGCTCCACGTCGAAGCCATTGGTGGATTGCGTGCGGTTGCGTACACTGACATCATTCAAGGCGTGATTTTGATCATAGGCTCTTTAGTCTTCTTCATCTCCTCTGGCGTTGAGTTTGGCGGCTT